>Ga0209091_10002405_pt1 | contig 15797 bp, 21 predicted proteins | sample ArcticOcean_MG_C_6_FD_187438 | JGI IMG/M metagenome (GOLD analysis project Ga0209091, IMG submission 187438) | Marine microbial communities from western Arctic Ocean - ArcticOcean_MG_CB8_128 (SPAdes) (version 2) | ecosystem: Environmental > Aquatic > Marine > Oceanic | place: Arctic Ocean...
AGAGTCCACTACCTATCAGGCTAAGTTTAGTTGTGAACCCTTAGTTGCTTATTGCCCTCACTGCACTCAAACCAAGACATGGGACAAGAAATGGCGAGAATATCGACCCCGGAAGATGAATGCTGAGGATTTTAAACAAAAATGGATTACGATTAGTGATGATACCAGTCCAACAGGGCAAACCAATCAATGTGGTATTTGTGGTCTTCGGATGTCTGAATACGATCCTGAAGACGAGAACTTGATACCAGAGTTAGAACCTGAAGAAGAGATAGAGATGGAATGGGTCAACGAAGGTTATCTTCACGACGGTGCATGGTGGATTTCTAAGGATATCTTTTTTGATCTAATGAAACGGGGATTTGGTAAGAAGATTCAGTATTCATTTGTAATAGAAGGACAAGCCCGTCTGATGCCTATTGATAAATTAGTAACCATGGCAAAAAAGCGAGAGTTCGTAGAACGATCTGGTTCAGAAGACATGGGTATTCCGATCACTCTTTTCCAAACATTATAAATAGCAGCACGAGGAATAAATAATTATGCAATCTGACCCGTATCGGTTTTGTCCTATTTGTGGTGATCCTTCGCTTTCACAGATGTTAGAGAAGATGAAGGAATTATCGCTGGCTGGTGTCGAACCTACAGATAATGATTTCATGGGAATTATGTCAGATCTCGGTAAAATTGCTAATGGTCAGTTTAAACCTTGTCAATGTCATCCAAGAGCATGGGCAATAAATCAGAAAATGTGGTGGAGTCCGTGATTATAGACAAAGGTATTATCAATTACTCATTCTTTACTGAATATTATCAATGGATGTTTGATAACGAAAAGGATCTCAGAAATCTAAATAATGGCAGTTATTGGCGAAGTAAGATGACACAAGAAGAAATTGAAATGCGAAGCCACCCTAATCGAAGCCATCACTGGATACCAAATCGTCTGGAAAAGATAAAAAAGGAATTAGCAGATTATCAATTAGATGCCCAACTTGGTAAAGATGGCTGGGATAGACTAATGTTTGGCAAAAATGCTAATTGTATGCGATGTGGTATTGCCGTTAAGGGATTACAGAACTATCAAAAAGATCTGATTCAAAACATTAAAGAAATGGCAAATGAAAAGTGGCCCAGTAATGATGAATACCAGAAATTACTTGAGCAAGCAATTGTTAAAATAAATCCTAATTATACTGAGGAAGAAATAAAGAAATCAGTCATTATACACCCCGATAATGGAAGTCATAGTATTGTATCACTGCAAAGAGGTTTCTGCCCTGATTGTTATGAACGCTTTATCCATCCTCTTTTGGGTTGGGACAGTCGTTTAGATAATTATAAGTAGTCGTGAGACTGAAATATATATATGCCTGCACCTAAACAGACGAAAGTCAAGTTTTCTCGTGCTAAGGCTGATAAGATAATCAAAAAAGTAGCGAAGCATATTAAACCGTTCGTAGATCGGCAGATGGCTTGTGGATCTTATCGACGTGGTGCACAAATGGTCGGAGATATCGATTTCGTGATCATTCCAAAACAAGGAGTTACTCTTCCTCAGATGCTACCACCTAACGATGGTATTAACTGGGTCGGAGACAATAAAGCACAAGTTATTATCGATGGCGAAAAGGTAGATTTTAAGGTTACAACTCCTGACGCATGGGGCGCAACTATCCTTTATTTCACAGGTCCTGCAGATTTTAATATAAAGTATCGATGGATGGCTAAGAAAAGAGGGATGAAACTCAACGAGTATGGTTTATGGGATCGGACAACTGACGCTTATATCGCCGGGGCTACTGAGCAGGATATTTATGATGCATTAAAACGACCATTCAGAGATCCCGATCAGCGCAAGGGATGGAAAGCAGAATCTAATTATATTGATTATGATAATTGGCATGAAGATAGGGAAACTATGGATGAGGAAAAGTGGAAACTCTATAAGAAGCAAGGTGGTAAAACTCCGATTACTAATAAAACCAGTAAGAGGGATCGCAAATTGTTAAATGATACTATGGAGAAACTTGGTATTGATTATGAGCCTAAGAAATACGTTATTGATAATCCAACTATGGCTTACAGAGCCATGCCCTTTACAGATTATGCTAAAGCATTGGAGATTGGATACCTTTATCCTCCAAAGCAAGGTATTTTCGCTTCTTTGAATCCAACACCTACAAAGGCGCAGGCGTCTTGGAAAGGGTATCCTGTATTTGAAATAGATATTACGGGATTAACTGTTACATTTAAGAGCAAGCAAGGTGATGGGCAGGGAAGGATTATTACTATTGACGAACCCATATCAGTCGATCGTATTCTACATTATGGAAAAAATAGTTATGAGGGATGGAAAGCAGAAACAACTAAGTTTAATTTCATTACTGGGAAAGAATATACATTTGACGAACTACCTGATGATAACGCAGGCAGATCTTCACTAAGAGAGGATGCTATCCATCACTTCCGTAGCAAAGAAGATGGCGGATATGGGTTTTCTGGAAGTCATTTAGACGCAACTTATCGAGCAGTAATAATACCTAACAAAGAATTAGTGCAGCGGTTTGGACATTTAAGAGGGAAGTCCGAGTTACAAAAGAATATTGAAGAGTATGGTCTTGACTATCCCAGCATCGGCAACGAAGGGAATAACAGAAGAATTGCTATGGCCAAGTTAGGAAGGGATATGCCACATTTAGAAATTATTTCCGCAGAAACGTTTGGATCGGAAAACCAATGGATTGTAAACAACCTGACTATGCTATTAACGCAACGAGCCCGGACGCTGAAAGAACTTATCGATGATCTGGGAATCCGTGGGATCACTGTGGAATCTAATTTAGTTCGCAATTCGACGTTCGTGAGAGTTGGGAAGCATGTTCCTGCAGTCTGGGGGCTAAACGATCAGGATTACAGTGTCAGACACCCTTACAATGCTATTTCACCCTCTGCGGGCCGTAAGCAGCACCTGAAGACGATGTTTGAAAAGTTAGATCCACGAGAAAAGGATTGGGATGACGATGTTACTTGGAATCAGAAGTCCGATGAGTCCGATTGGTCTGATGAAGTAGAGTGGGACGCTGAAGAAGTTATCTCACGATGTCCGATCTGCTTTGGATTCATTCCGAGCAACGCCCGACCCGGTTCTTATCCCGGGGCAGTAAGTAGATATGACAATGCTATCGAGATCTGTTCAAGTTGTGGACAGGCTGAGGGACTTTCAAGCATGTTTTTACAATCTGTAGATAAGGATCGGCTGGCTGATGCGATGGCAGTAACCGATGAATGGCTAAGACATACATATATTATAAATCTTGTAAAAGAAGTCATGCCTGCAGCGTTCCGAGGTGAATAAGTTGAGTTATGAAGTCATATCGCTGCAAGAGATGGATAATTTTCTAAGACAACGCCGTTTTTATCCAGTCGATCTCTACTTTAGACGCCGTCCAGTTAAAGAATGGGTCTACGAACGTCGACTTCCTCAGAATGCTAATCATTTTGTCAGAGTATACACTACCATCCAACGTTACGGTGGAAAAACAGATCAGTCCCGTGATGTTGGCAAGGATGCTATCAGAGTGCAAGTTATTTACCGTGATGATAAAGGCGAAACCCTCGTCTCGATGCCAAAAAGAGTTAATAGAGTTGGCACATGGAAAGATAATCTTGACGATCGGATGACTGAGATAGCACAGACATTACCCACAGTAACCATGGACAGCCGGGGTGAACCGATGACACTCAGAAAGAAAAAGGGCAGCCTATTCTGGGGATCTCGTGATTATCCAAATTATAAAGAAACTCGAAGATATGGTGCAGAACAAGAAGATTTATCTGAAGGTTTATTGCGAGAGGATCAGTATAACCATATTGATGATTCTGAATCTTTGAAATATATTTATGATAACTTTGTATCCCCCTTCCTCGAAAGCAGCGTCAGCAGCCGCAAAGGCGTAATGTTTGGACCCGATTATAGAGAGCAAATTGATAATATGATGGCAACTTTCAAGTATGGATTTTTAATGAGGGGTAGGCAAAACAATGACGTCTGGTTGATGATTCCAATTTATGAGGATAATGATGTCCATGATATTAGTGCATTAAGTGTAGAGAATGGTATTTTGGTTTTACAAGATAGTCTACCACTATCAGATATTTTCGATGCTGTGAGTGGAACAGACCCGTTTTATTATTATGAGCCATTATATAGATCTATTTGGAAAGCATTATTAGATATGGATTACGGAATGGCTGCTATCAATTATAGCATTATAGGAAAAAGTTTTGCAGCAGAAACAATACAATGCTGTGAATGCCAAACCACGGAAAACATCACTACGATCCATGCAGGAACTTATTGTTATGATTGTTTGCCTATTAACTTAGGTGCAGAAGACAACTACAACTCAAAATTATTTTCAAGCATCGTAAAGGATATTTGGAATCGTTTTTCGGTTATGAAAAGTTCTCGACATAGAGAAAAATACTTACAACGAGAAATTAACAGTAGGATTCGCTTAAACTCTGGTTATGGAGGACAGAATGAAGAAGCAAATGACCGATACTTCCAAGCCATCACAATTAGCGACACGGATTTAAGATATTACATTGATGAAGAATGGGATGATGGGTCAGTAGAGTTTAACAAATTAACTCAAGAATCTTTGAAAAGAGTTGCAGATTTACAAAATGATTTGCGAACAAAATACAACAACCCTTCCATCAAATTAGAAGTTCACGAAAACACGACTGTTGATATAGAAGGTTCAGGAGTTTTTGTTGTTGAGATTTCTATGGATGCAAATACAAGTTTTGATGCCGAAGAAGGAATGACGGGTGACTATCTTATCAACATCTTACTTTTGGAATGGGCGATGTTAACTAATGAAAAATATGACTCCCAAACCATTACTAAAGGTTTAGTGGATTATATAGTAGGAACTCCATATGATTTCGTAAGACATATGCAAATGCAAGACTTAATTGCGCTAATGCCATCGTCGAGAGCCTTAGTTCCTGCTGACTTTCTCTATTATCTCAAAGATAAAGACCGTGATCATTGGGGTAATATGAATGCAAGAGCAGTATCATTCTCAGAATATAATAGATTAAAAGAGATGGTTTTAGAAGATTACTTTTGGCTATCTGATAATGAAAAAAACAAATATCATGCGTGGATTGCCAGATCTGCTATCAATTACCAAAACATATAAGTAGTTGAACACCACCACAAAGTCATTATGTGGGATCTATACGCACCACCTGAACCTGATGATACTAAATTAGCACAGTTTGTCAGTTATGGAATCATAATGGTTGTCACCATGGCCGTAGTGGTCCTTTGTAGTCTACTTTAGAGACAAATGTTTATAAGGGTGACAACACCCACTTATCATTATGAGCAACGGAAACGACAGACACCAAAAGGCGTTAGCCATCCTTAGAAGGGGCGGAGTAGTCAGACAAAATAATGATTTGTTTGTAGTAGCAGGTAATTCTGGATCGGATTGGAAGGTTACGGTCTGGGATGACAAGCATATTCAGTGTTCTTGTCCTGTTAGTAAAATCAAGCGTCAAGAGTGCCATCACATTATGGCGGTTAAGAGTTATCTGGTATCTGCTCGAACAGGCTGGAGGATGTGGTAATATGTCTAATCGTGCTACTACCTTGCGCCGAAAGATCAGCGTTATCAAATCTCGATATCCTAAATTGCGTAATTCCCAAGTATGGGAACGACACGATCGAATGGTTGCCGAACTGAAAAAGTTGGAATCTGACGGGGTTTGAAGCCAAAAGACCGCAACACTTATATACTATGACTTTCTGGAGTAGTATGAAGGCGACTGAAATGGACGAACTACGGCTTAGAATTGAGACGGAAGAATACATTTACGAAGAGTGGATTGTTGAGTAAAGTTTATAAGGGTCGCAACATCAAGTAAGAACGAGGAGAGGAATTAAATGGGACGAAAAGGACACGCATGGGTAGATAAAAGAAGAATTAACGCATTAGATTTGATGGAAGGTAGAGCATGGCTCACCACAGATTTGGCAGAAGAGTTGAATAAGCATTACCGTCACGAAATCCGACCACGTTCGATTTTTAATGTTCTAAAAGGCGACAAGCGTTTCGTCAAGATTCGTGAAGTCAAGGTTGATTCTGTTGCTCGCACTAAAAGCCATACGGTTTGGTTGTTTGGTCGTGTGGATCGAACTTATGCTACAAGCCACCCTTGGAACGCTAAGCGGGATGTGAAGGTATGATTAGTAGTGATAGAATAAACCACGCCAGCACTTGTATGGATATCGCTCTGGAAATGTTTGAAGATGGAAACGAATCAAAGGCCGTAGAATATATCAAAAAATGCCTCGATGATCTTAACTTTATTATTAAGTGTGAGGCGTGATACCATGATTAACTATCAGGGAAATACCGTATGGTTAGTTACCTTCTCCAGAGACGGAGTTCCAGAATCTCCAGAAGTCTATTCCAATAAGAAAGCAGCCCTTGAAAGTTTCAGTGGTTACGTTGTCGATTGTGGTGGAGATCCAGATTCGATCGATTTTGATTCCTATTTGATGACTGACTGGTATAGTGATGATGACGATGACATAGTGGTAAGAATGTTTGAAACCAAAGTTAATCAAAAGGCATGATATTATGAATTGTGAATTGTGTGATGCAGCATGGGCACTTCGTTTGGATCGAGGTCAAAAGAAAGATCTGATCACTCGATGGCTATGTAATGAATGTATAACTGTGACATACGGTCAATTGGTTATTCAGGGTTAGTATAAATAGATTGCGAAAAGTATATATAGGTAATAACAGGAGGACATAAGGATGGAAGAGAAGGATAACGCACAAGTGGAGATTCAAGAAGACATCACTATCTGTATGGATTGTGCTGGCAAGGTTGTAGAAAACATGAATGGCGAATACGAATGCGGTGCATGTGGGCTAATTCAAGGACAGGCCATCGACATGGGTAAGGATTACCGAACCTTTGCAGACGGATCTGGTGCTAATAATGAAAGACACGGTATGAAGAAAACTTATCTACTTCACGATGGTGGACTATCTACTGATATCGGAAGAGGCAATAAGGATTACAGCGGTCAAACCATTAAAGGTGATTTCCGCAAGAGGTTGTATCGATTGCGTATGCACCACCAACGAAGTCGGGTTCAAAAGAGCAGCGAGCGCAACATGGTGCAAGCCCTGTATGAATTGCAACGCTTAGCCAGCCATATGGGATTGAGCGAGTCGATCCGTGAGCAAGCCGCATTTATTTACAAAAAGGCTGCGGAAAAGAAGTTGGTGCAAGGAAGGTCTATTGAAGGTGTAGTTGCCGCCAGCATTCACGCTGCTTGTCGTGATAACGGTATTCACCGAACATTAGACGAGATTGGACGGCATAGCCGTATTGGTAGAAAAGAGATTGGACGCACTTATCGCAAGGTTAAGCAAGAATTGGGTCTAAAGATTAAGCCAGCGCAACCATCAGGTTTCGTTTCCTCTTTCTGCAGTAAGTTAAAAGTTCCGCAAGTGATCGAAAGAGAAGCGTTTGATCTTCTTAGCAAACCACAAATCAAACAAGTTGCAGCAGGACGCAGTCCGACGGGGATTGCTGCCGCAGTTGTGTATTTGGCTTGTATGATGTATCCAGAAAACTATCGCACTCAACGTGATGTGGCTCAGGCTGCTGGTGTTACCGAAGTGACTATTCGCAACCGATATAATGAGATCTGCGATGTGTTGGGTTTGGATCGCCGTGTGCTTGGCAAACAATAAGTAATTAAATATAAGTAGGTGCTGGCAACAGTATTTCCTATGTGGATGTATGCTACGGCTATTCTAATTTTGATATCGCTGTGGTTAATTCATCGATTAAGGATAGTCAGCAATATCTCCCCTGTGATCGAACAGATAGAAACCATTGTGGAAGTCGAAAACACTGATAGGTTGTTGGAAATAACCCAAACACTGGGACAGCGAAGACAGGATCTTCAGCATTCTGAGGATACAGTAAGACATCTTAGTCATCAGGTAGCCCAACTTCAAACCCAATTAGAATCCACATCTCAAGAAGCCAAAAAGCAGAAGGGTCGTGCCGCTTCGGCTCATACTTCTAAAGGACAGATCTTAGAAAAGTGGGCACCATTTGTAGATCATGCCGAAATCGATCCTAATTGGAAGCCTGAGGACTGGTCTTTCATGGGAAATCCTATTGATTATATCGTTTGGGATTATCGATTAGATAAGGATGATAACTTGGAACAAGGTATGATCTACATTATGGATGTTAAATCTGCGAAAGCACAACTAAGCACAAAGCAACGACGTATCCGTGATTTGGTGAAAGCAGGAAGAGTAGAATGGCGAGAGATACGCTTAGATTAACTATAAGTAGTTGGAAGGATTAGTTTAAGGTATGTTCCCTAATCGTGAAGAATTATGGGATAAACGGGTGCAAGGTATTATCGACGAGACTTGCGATTGGGCACTGACAGGAATTACTAAAGGCATCTCTGATGTTCATTTAACTTTTGAGAGTGTGCCTCCGTGGAATATCCACGGATCAGTAGTGATGAATAATAATAACGGTGTTATCTCTATGAAAGGTTGGGTTTATGGCAAGATTGATGTTATGGATGATGAATATTGTTTTATCGATTTAAATCTGGTATGGCATTCATTGACACACCGAGAATGGAAACAATGGCAAGAGGTATGTAACCTAACACAAAAAGAGGTTCTGAAGTTGGATCGCCATAGAAGGCAGGCTAAGGAAGGGATCTTACCTTTAGAGTATTATCAAAGTATGAATCGAAAAGTAATAATTACTAAATACTATGAAGATGGCGGTGCGATCTATGAATGACATTTGGCCAGAATCTATTTTGTGGTGTCTGTCGATGCTAAAGTATATCGGATTTGAAATAGAAAAATATGATGACTGGACCCACAAAAATGGGAAAGATCTATATATCATGTGGAGTGCTAAAGTAGGAGATACTTATCCACAACATCTAATTTTTGAAAAAAGCCCGGATATGAATAAAGAAAAGTTCTTGAAATTATTTTCTGGTGGACACAGTTTTTCAAATGCCGTAGGATCTATTCCTTGGACCAGTGAAGGTTCAGTAGGTTCTGACGTTCGTTTCGAAAGAAATGCCCGAAAATTAAAGTATGATGCTTCTTTTTTTGGAGATGTGGGACGTGGCAATAACAACCAAGTCTATTTGGACACTGGGTGGATAGCCGCTTACGAAGAGGGCAATTATAGCAATATGGCTTTAATAGAGTTTGAAATGGAATCTGGAATGAACGTTGGTGGGTCCAGCACCGTCGCTGAAATGGTGATAACTTATGGAGAGGATGCTTATTCTCAATGGATTCAAAAATCAGAGAAGGTTATTATTCCCAATAGCATCAATAATTGGGCGATTTGATTAGCAATTCAAGACGGGTTAGTTTTTTAGTGGCTGGTTTGCCAAGGAGATCTATTTCTTCTTGCACTCGACGAACTAATTGTTCTTTTTCTGTGTCTACTATTGTATCGTGTCGCCAGATCAGATCACCGTTCTGCATCATGATGTTAGCAAGCCACCATGGCTGATGGATCGATGGCGCAACTATCTCTGCCCATATGTCTTCCATAAGGTATATTCGATTATTGACTATTTGAATCTTTGGGGTAAGGTATAAACAGGTGATAGCGTAAGAAACAGGTATGGTCTGTCGTAAATGTGGTAATCCCAAGGAGGGGTATTCAGAAAGACTTATGCAGCGGTTGATGGCTGGTGAGACGTTATCGACAGAGGAACTTATGTTTATACAGGGCGACCGTCCAAATCAGTTATGCTCTTGCACCCAGATCTACTGTTATTTACCTCCTGCAATCAATTGGTCTTGTTCCACGCCTCGATGGTGGTAAAGATATATAAGGGTGGTATCACCCAGTATAAATTAGAGAACCAAAGGTGATATTATGGTAAAGATTGAAATTAAATGCAAAGAAGGATACACAGCAAAAGAATGGAGCAGGGACGATACACTCGCTTACTTTATTAAAGGCCCAACTACTGTTGGTAACGACAAAGGCGACATTGGTCGTTTTGATGTTCGTGGCAAGTTCGCTGGTAAGTTCAAGGCAGAATATGGCTCTCGCAAGCGATTCGGAATCCTTAATGGTAGTAAGGCATCTCAAGATGCTGTGGTAACACTAACTACTCCTGATGGCAACTCGATCCATATCGGTGATGTGGATTCTGGGAAAATGGATACTCAACAGCGCATTACTCTTGGAATGTGTCTTAACAATGCTGGCAATCTAATAGCAGCACAGATGGATTCTGAAAATGTTCCTCAAAATCTCGTTACAACTGTTTTTGATCTCGCTGATGAATTGTATGCGGAATACAATACAAGGTATAATGGGGAATAAGCGTGGAGATTCGCTTAGATCTCGGTGGAAGTCGTGTCTTGGTATTCAGTGACTACTCAGATACTTCTTTTATGAAGGTAACTGTGGAAGAAACAAGCGGTGCATCGACTATTACTTTGGGACTCGTTAAAAGAGACGATATCAAGCGAATGGGTAAATCTGTTTAAGTGTAAAGATATAAGTAGGTGCTTCCACAAACTATGCCTATGCTGGATTTGATTAACTTCGCCCGTCAGCAAGGTTTGGAGATTTCTCCAGATCATCTGATTGAGAATCCAGTGGCTGTGTCTATCGATGAGGCCCGTATTCTAAAAGCCAAGTGGGCACTTCGTTGGAAACTACGGAAATGCCGGGGTTGTGAGAACGCTTTTAATATCAGCGAAGGTGGATTATATTACTTATGTCATGAATGTGTTGAGGAGGCAAAACAATGAAGGCTATAAAAGATGTTAGATTAGGATTTAAGGATCAAGAGGTATTGGTAACGGCTGATATTGATATGGAAACAGAAGATTTAGACGATCTGTATTTCGTAATGTTCAATATATTAGACAATCCACTTAGATTCGTGGTAGCAGTAGCAGGTAACTTTGTAGATTTCTTGGAAACTAAAGGCCATCCACGTTCAGACCTAAAACTGTGGTTGGATAAGAACCCTCAGAAATATCTGGAAACTATTGTTCAACATCAAGTAGAAATTATGCAATCTGCTAAAGAGCGTGTTAAGGTGCAGTTAAATAGCCAAGCAAATGCGGATCAGGCTCGCTTAGTAGTAACTTCAATGATGGCTAAAGGACACTTCAATCAAATTAGCACTTATAGATTCCCAGATGGAACTGAAGATTCTAAACTTCAAAAAGTTCCAACTAAAGATATGGAAAAAGACTTAGCAGTTATGCTGGAAGTTATCAAAGATTGGGATAACTTCGATTATGATGTCTTTATGGAGAGGATGGTGGCAAAACATGGGTGAACCAATGGAACTTAAAGATGCTTTAAAGCAAATGAAAGCCGATAATCAGATCCCAGATGGGTTTTTATATCGGATAATTGTTTTAGCAGGAACTGATCTACAACCATTTAGCACTTCTTTATATGGACTTACTGCAAGTCACGGTATGGAGTTGAATCACGCTACTACAAGTAAAGACGATAATAACTATGACATATTCGATCTCGTAGGATTCGTAGATTTCGATAGCATGGAAAGGATGATGAACGAAACCGACACCATCATAGGTCAAATTATTAAACAGAGTAGAGAAGAAGGATTTATCAAGAGTGTTTCATTGGCAGTTCATTTTGTAAATAAACCTGTGATCGAAGAAGAGTAAAAAGTATATAAGGGTGATACCCTTAAGACTAAATTACAGTAAACTGTCACATAAGGCAGCATAAAGGTGATTTAAAATGACTAACTTTGACCCAATACAAAACTATATTTATAGCAAGCGAAACGGCGGAGTGCGAATAAGTCTGGGTGGACTAAACCCAACTGGCGCATCCTGTGAAATAACAAACGAATACGGCAACCCTAAGTTGATTGGCAAATGCCATCGGCAAGTCTGGTATAGCAAGAAACGTATTCAAAGAACTAATACTTCAGACGATATGAGTTTCATTCGTTTCGGTGTTGGCGATGCTGTAGAAGAAGAACTCCAAAAGCATTGGGAAAAGCAAGGTCTATTATTGGCTGCTAATCTAAAGGTTAAAGCCCCTATCGCTGTTTGTTCCGATGGTGAACAGATCGATATGAGCGGTGAAATCGATGCTATTCTTAGAATGGGTGAAATGGATGATGAAGGTCGTGTAGTTAGCATTGATACTAATCAGGCTATCGGGATCGAAGTCAAGTCCACTCGTGGATATTTCAGCGAGAAAATGTTGGTAGGTAAAGGCAACAAAATGTATCCTATTGGCTATCCTAAGTTGGAACATCTTATGCAAACAGGAATGTATCTTCATACTCGCAGGTTGGTAGAAGAAACCTATGGTGTTAAAATCCCTTACTTCGTATTAGTCTATGAAATCGTAGACTCTTGTTCCACATCTCAATTCCGCATTGAGTTGAGTAATGACTATGATGGTGAAATCCTTGTTAAAAGTATGGATGGTCGATTGATCGTGCCTCAAACCGATCCTATGGCACAACTCAAAGATCCAAACGGTAAAATGAATGTTCCAATTGCTGGATTGACAATAGAAAATGTCTTAGAACGCTATGTGTTGTCTTATGAGAAACTAAAGGCTGATCAACCACCAGAGCGTGATTTCAGTCTAAGGTTCAGTGATGAATTGTATGATGAGTTGGATGAACAAGGAGAACTTACTAAAACCAAGAAAGCAGCATTTAATAAAAGCCATCTTGCCCCTGTGGGTGATTGGCAGTGCTCTTACTGTGATTGGAAGGATGAGTGTTATCCTTTCGGTGTGCTAACTCAACTCGTGGAATCAGGCGGACTTACTAAAGAAGACGCTATGCGAGAATTAGGGTTTTAATGCCACCAGTATGATCGCAAGGTCATTGAAAGCCTCATAGGGAAAGAATTGATTCATAATTGATAGCAGCCTGTTTTTTGGTAATGATATCAAAATCCCAAGAACCATGTGGTTGCCCATAAGTTTGATATACTAATACTTCAATATCGTTTATATTATTGGTCATGGTTATACTAATAACATCTTCCCAATCTTTTCCGAACTTTGGCTTCATTAGTTCCCACCAGACAACATCACCTTGCTTAATACTATAGGATTTAGGAATCAGAGTCCATGTAATCTTTTGATGTGATCCCAAATCAATCGCTTGTTCAACACTGGTTATGTTAACCTTTTTGCAATTGTGCTGAGCCGCCATAAGTGAGTAAACTTTTCTTCTCCTCATATCATCGCTTGGACCATCAATACTTTTAACAACTGATTTCCATCTGGATAAGTGGCCAGAATCGGTATATTCTGCTGAAGAATTAACGTCAAATAGTTCATCAAATAGCGTAGAAAAAGAAGGATATGTAATATCAGCGTCTTCGTTATGTGGAACTCCTGTTTGTAAGCGGTTATAATCTCGATCAAACTGTTGTTCAATCAAAGCAATTTCTTCGGTATAATCGATAAATATCACCTAATATACTGTGCCTACAATCACTGATATGTCGTCAGGTTTACCACCCATCCATCGAGTTAGCGGTGCTGGTTCAGATTCCCAATCAAGATCTTCTGGGTCGCGGTGTGCATATAGATCTTCGACAGCCTTCTGGCCGAATGGAGCCCATCGTTTATCATCGTTAGATGCTTGGAAAGCAGCAATAGTAAGTTTCTCAGCCATTTCTTGAGCATCTACGGCTGAGGATAACAATTTGTTTATTTCCACATGGTAAAGATTATCCCATAGTCCATCAGAGCCTAAGACAATTATATCTCCTTTTTTGATAGGAATGCTACCTCGATCTGCGTCCTGAGGAGTTTCTGCCCGATCAGAAGATAATTGATAAGGATAATTGAATCCAATAGTTTGTTCTGATGTTTCAAAGAAGATACGTCCATTACGATAAATAGCGACTCCAGAATCTCCTAAGTTAGCATACTGAAGAGTAGTTGTTCCTGTATTGTGCCTTACCACAACAGCGGTGCAAGATCCTTGGACTTTGGATTTAAGTGTTTCAGCATACGCCTGATCAAGAGCAGTTATAATTCCTGCTTCGCTTTGCATGAGTTCCATAGTATTACGAGCCATAGCATCTGCCCATATTTTTGGATCGATACCATCATCAGCCCATGCACCAACGCCATCAAATACGGCAGCAGTAGAAAAATCATTATCTTCTAAATAGAAGTAAGCATCTTCCCCTCCCTTTTCCGCCTTCTCAGGAAGTGGGATATAGAAAGCAGCCCAATCAATGGTAACCATAGTATTATCTATGCTATCCTGCTATTTATAGATTGCTAAAGTATATGAGGGTGGTGATACTAATAGGTAGTATGTTCGTTCCCGTTTCTGTGAAAGGCAATTGCTATCCCTATCGTGACATCTTAGCAGGAACTTATGGGATGAAGTGGAGTAAGCCAAGACGGTGCTATCAATCTCAGATGGAGATTCGTGGACGCAAGATCATGAACTTGGAACAATTCTGCAATCATTTTAATTTATCTATGTGGGTATCGGGAACTCCTGTCAATTTTGTAGAGCAAGAAGAAGAAAGTGATTTCATAGAACAAGGTGATTTCGATGAGTCTAATCTTGGTAAGATCGGTGGACACCAGTTACCTGAGGATGCTGATGCTAAAGGCTACAAAGAAATTATAGTTAAGAAAGACTTTGAACCAAAGTGGGAGATTGAAGAATGGTTTAAAGGAACACGTTTTGAAAACCCACGTCCAGAGCAGCAGCAAGTCATTCCAGAAATAGTAGAGGCAGTAAAAGCAGGATACAAAAACATCGTGTTAGAATCACCAGTAGGTTCAGGGAAATCTGCTATGGCGATGGCTGTTCCAAAGATGTTTGATAGTAGGGCATATGTGGTTACACCACTTAAGGGATTACAAAAACAGTATCTTGATGAGATGCCTTTTATGCGTTCAGTTATGGGTAAGGGAAACTATGAATGTGCTCTAAGCATTGAGTCCAATTGTAGAAGCGAAGCAGATGCAGAAAGAGCATGGGAGTCTAAGCAAATAGGAAATGAGAAAGCAGTATCATGTCAAGCAGATCTGGCTCCTTGTAGCACTATTGGTTTTAAGTGCGGTATGAAACTACCTATTAAAAATCAGCAAGTGGATTGGACAGTATCGGAAGACAAACTCTGTGATTATTATACTGCACTACATAAAGCGCACCACAATCGATATTTCGTAGGCAATACCAGTTACCTCATGCGAATGAATACAAGTGGTATGTATCTAATGCCTCGTGATTTCATTATTTTTGATGAAGCACACACGCTACCATCTACTCTATCAGATTACTATGCTTTCTCAGTATCTATTAGAAAGTTAGAGATGCTACTTGAGATCCCAAGTTTTAATGAGATTATGGCAGCACCAGAAGTAAGTCAAACAGGATTAACTAAGCAAAGGGAAAATATGCTTGCTGCATGGAATCCAGTTACGAGCAAAGACACTTGGGGTTTTCCACGGATCGGTAGCATTAGAACTGATACTCCTATTGAACGACAACTAATGGGTGCTAAGGTATGGACTATGTATTTACAAAGATTGCATGATGCTATCGTTCAACGTCTAAAAGGATATGATGAAAGAACTGTTCGCATGGCTAATAATACTAAGAATTACTTATCACGACTAATTGAGAGTCTGAAGTCAGAACCTGATAATATCCTCTGGCA
>Ga0209091_10002406_pt1 | contig 15795 bp, 10 predicted proteins | sample ArcticOcean_MG_C_6_FD_187438 | JGI IMG/M metagenome (GOLD analysis project Ga0209091, IMG submission 187438) | Marine microbial communities from western Arctic Ocean - ArcticOcean_MG_CB8_128 (SPAdes) (version 2) | ecosystem: Environmental > Aquatic > Marine > Oceanic | place: Arctic Ocean...
ACTGGATCTGCGCGCCGACGCACAAGGGCAGAGCGATGAGAGGCTTGACTTCGGCGGGGAGAAAGCACAGAGGTTTACACGGCAAGGGCCACAACTACACGAAAAACAGATCGTCCAAGCACGCCCAGTGGAAGAACAACAACAGACTTTCGCTCAAGAGATATCGTTAAACGACGATGTGTCAAAATGGAGGCTTTCGAGAATAGCTGTTTTTGGGTACCTTTCGTTATTAATAATAGACAAACCTACAACTTTAGAACTAATCGTCGTCTCTACTTCCTATTCTTCGCTATTATCGCCTGCAACGCGCGAAGTCTCGCCACGGCGATGAACCTAGGGTCGACCGAAACGCCATTCACGTTCAAATCTTGGAACTTTCCGTATATGAAATCGGCGCCGCGGTGACCGCACATCTGACCACACGCGACGACGTCGATGTTCGGATTTACTTCTCTCGCCTCGTTAATAGCTGATTGTACGAGCCGCCCGACACCTTTATCGTCCCATGCGATGAAGGGATTAAACTTCCATATGATTGCGTTTTCCTCCTCTTCCTGCTCCTCTCTGGCGATATCTTTCACGTCGTTCTCTTCGTCGTCGTCGTCGTCTTCATCGAAATCGAATTCGTCGCCATTAATGTCCATATCTTCGCCACCGTACAAGTAGCGCGGAAAGAATTTGTGACTATCTTCTACGCTGACGCCGTATGTTGTTTCTGTGAGCTCGTCTAACCCAACGATTAAAAATTCTGCTCCCATTTTTGCTAAATCGCCCGCAATCAAACACGACCTCGGCGTCTCGAGCATGGCGCCCACGCGGTAGGCGATTTTTGAGTTGGTTTTCTCCTCCAAGAATGAAAATTCTTCCGCAACGTTCCGGATTAAGTTCAACTGGTGTTCAAATTCCTCCGCCGAGGCGACGTTCGGTATGCATATGTCCACAACCGGTGGTTCTGCTACAAACGTGAAGAATTCTTTCACTCCGTACGCGGCGCCGAGGAGAGCGCGCACTTGCGCTTTCGTGATTTCCGGATAGAGAGCTCCAACCCGACAGCCTCGAAATCCAAAATCGGGATTTACTTCGTCCAGCAAGTTTTGCTCTATGATTTCTACGACGTCTCGTTCGTCCTTCCCGGAATCAACCGCTAATAATGGCACTAAATCGTTCAAATTTTCCGAATCCGGCAGAAACGCGTGCAGCGGTTCGTCCAGTAAACGCACTATGACCCTCGAATTTTCTTCGTTCTTCTGATCAGGTTGGAACGAGGCCTTGAACATGTCCTCAAAATCGTACCGCAAATGCGGCGAGAGCATATCCAACGCTTCGTATCTCTCATCTTTCGTCTCTGCACACAAAAGCATGTGTAAAGCCTGCCTCGCATCGCCGCCTCGATATTTCTTGAGGACGTTCTCAACTTTCACCAAACCGACGCCGATAAAGTTCGACGCGTCGCCTCCGCCAACGCTCGTTCCGTCGCGATTATTATTCTCATCAACGTACTCGTCGATGGCATCCGCAGAATCGCACTCGGCAAATATCCGAATCGCGTTTAAGAATTTGGATTTTTGCGCGAGCCATTCGAAGAACAGCTTGTTTCGTTCCGACTTGACCGGCGGCACGAGTTCGACGGCGCCGCGATAGACGACGCCGTTTTGACCGTCGATGGTGACGTAATCTCCGGTGTGCAAAATCGTCGTGCTTTGTTTTTTGTTGTTGTTATTGTTGTTGTTGCTATTGCTGCTACTAAAAGTCGTCGTCGTGAACTTTGCAAACTTGCGAGACTTTTTATCAATTTTTATCGAATATCCTCCTCCTCCGCCATCGTCGTTGTCGTTACCATGATCGCTATATATATCATCGTTCGCACCGGACACGCACGCCAACCCAAACTCTTTCTTCGATAACTCCGCGCCAAACCGATCGTCCTTCAAGAATATAACCCCGGCCACGTCTTGCAACACGTCCACGACGTCTTCCTCGTCCTCGGCGAATCGTTTCTCCTCGTCCGTTTTGAGTAAACTGGAATCCACGCACTCGCAACACAAAATTACTTTCGCGGCTTGCGAACCACCCCCTTTGCCTCTCTCGAGCATTTCGCGCGCGTCTTGAACGGTGAAACAAATCTGCCCGGTTTCGCACTTGGCATTTTTTACGTGTTGTTGTTGTTGTTGTTGTCGTCCTCCTCCCGTTCTCTTCAAAAGCTCCTCTTTCTTCCACTCGTCCGCGGCGATGACATCCGACCACCTCTTCTCCGCGTTCTTCACTCTCAACAAACTCGCCGTCACCACGTCTTCCTCTTTCACGAATAACAATCCTTCCTCGACCGATTTTATCAGTTTCTTCTCCACTAAATACACCGCGATATCGATCGCGTTTATTCCTTTTGTCTTGTTGTTGTTGTTACTTGTCTCAGAGTACGACTCGATGAGTTCTCGGAAACGTTCTTTGGTCATCATCATTTTGTTGCCATTTTCGTGTCTCTTCTCCTCCTCGCTCTCATTCTCCTCTAAAATCCGCGTGATTTGTTCGTCCTCATCTTTCGTCACGTCGTCGTTGAGAGGAACATCATCATCATCATCATCATCGAAAATACCGTTACCATTATTAGCAGCGGCGAACACAAATACTAAAGTGTTGTTGTTATTCTTCGTTCTTTTTCTTCTTCCTCCTCGCCGAAACGTTCGTTTTTGTCCGCTAAAGCTGCCGCTGCTGCTCTTCTTCTCATTAATACGAATACTACGAGTAGTAGTAGTAGTAGTCCTCCTCATCGTCGTCGAGGTGGTCCTCATCATCGTCCTTTTCAAAAGTGTCGAAAGAACAACAAAACGAATAAAGAAAAAGAATCAGCTGCTTTTTTTGTCTCTTTTTTGGTTTTGAAACACCGGTGAAGGCCTTAAAATTTTTCTTTTTTTTTCACACGATTACGTTTTTCACAACAACCAGACAACAACAACAACAACTCCACAGAAAAAAAAAGTTTTACTTCATTCACACATCAATACTCTACAATCAAGAATGGGCTTTTCTTTTCGAGGAGGAGAACAACAACTCCCAGTGAGAACAAAAATGGAAGATTTGATGCGAAGCTTGTTTGACCTCGCATCATCGAACGTAAAATCTTTCATCACAAGCGAAGACGTGCACGTTTTCGTGCTCATTATGTTTGCATTTTTAGGCGCCATCACGTATCTTTCGTATTGGGTTCCTAAACTCATCGTGTCCTTCATGCCGACGCAAAACTTGAAGAAAAAATACAAAGGCGCTAAATGGGCGCTCGTCACCGGCGCTTCCTCTGGTATCGGTAAAGCGTTGGCGAAAGAGTTAGCCGGGCAAGAGTTGAACGTTATATTAGTCTCTCTGAAAGAAACGATTTTGGATGAGACGTTCGAGGAGTTGCAAAAACAATATCCGGAAAGAGAGTTTAGAAAAATCGGGGTGAATTTAGGCCTCCGAGATGGGTCGTATTTGCGAGAAATCGAAGAGAAAACGAAAGATATCGACGTGCAGGTGGTGTTTAACAACGCCGGGTTCATGTTGACTGGGTTTTTTGATAAAACGAAGTTGGATTTGTTGATGACGAACCACGAGTGCAACTGCACGAGCGCGATGCAAATCACGCACGTGTTCGTGAAGAGAATGTTGGAGAAGAAGTTGAAAGGGTGCATCGTGTTTACCTCGTCCGCGGCGGCGTGTCAACCGACGCCGTTTTCAGCTTTGTATGGGGCCACGAAATCGTACATTTCTGCGTTTGCTGCCAACGTGGCGTGCGAGGTGAAATCGAGAGGCATCGACGTCTGCGCCGTGCACCCGAGTCCGGTGGCGAGCAACTTTTACGATAAAGCGCACAAGTTGGACGCGTTGGCGTTTTTCCAAAAGTTCGCCGTGACTCCGGACCAGTTGCCGAAAGAAATGTTGCGACCGATTGGAAGGATCGTGTGGTACGACATAGGGTTCGTGGCCATTGCGTTTAGAAATTTGTTGAAGATGTTCGATTACGGGTTCTTCGCGACGTTGATTAGTTGGACGGCGCACACCATGGGCGATTACAAAAAGAACGTTTAAATTTTTTTATCAATAATACAGTAGTAGATGATCATATTTATCTCATTATTATTTCAACACAGTGAAAGAGGCTATGGTATCTCTCAGTTTCGGCTGCGCCGTTCGCCACTGTCTGCCACTCGCTTTCACGGAACATAAATACACTCGTTTTTTCCACACCGTCGCGGAAATCAACCAGTGCGCTTCGTTCGAAATCTCGTAGTTATAATGCGTCAATCCATTCCTGGTATCTTTCTCCATCGATTTAATCTGTTCTTCGTTCACTGGTTGTCCCAACACTTCCGGTGCAAAACCTAAAATGAAGTTTGTAATCGGCACCAGTTCTTCAATCGTCGGGTTCTCGCCGTCCTCGACGTTGGCGAAACGAAGCACCGGCGCCAAGACAATCTTCACGTCGCCTTCGCTTTCGCTTTTAAATCTCGTATCAATTTCCGTCCCTCCCGGATCCGCAATACTCACCGCAACTTCTTCCCACCCTTCTCGAAGTTTCACCGAATAAGGCGTGATTTCTGTCCACCCGATGCCGTGCCCGCCAGACTTCGCCTCGGGTCTGGTATATGTCATCGATCCGTCTTCCTCTATTTTCCCAAAACCAGGAACTCTGCCGGCGATAGATCCCATCACCGCCTGCGCTGGTGGTGATACTACTAAAAGTCCTTGAAAAGAGAGCAGGACCCCGAGTGCTGTCGTGTTCAAAAGCTGTTCTCTTCTCGTGAGTTCCTCGGTTTTAAGAGCAGTTGTTCTACGTGTTCGTTTTGGAGTGATATCTAATTTTTCTCCTCTCGTCGTCTTTCTCATCGTCTTGCTGGAGGAGGAGGAGACAGAGGAGGAGGATAATACTCGGTAGTGGTGGTAATAGTTGTTCTTGATAATCGTTGCTCTGATGAAAGAACAACAACGGGCTGGTGGTGGTGATTTTTGCGCGTACATGATGAAGATGAAATGATGATGACCGATGCTAAAATATCTTTATCTTTGTTTTTTTTTTGTGTCACACCGTTGAACTGTTGAAGCGTTTTATTCTTCTTATTAAAAAATATTATTAGTGCAATCGCATGCGATATAATAAAGTCAAAAAATAATATGCTGAAGAGAACGGGCGAGTTCGCGCGGCGCGTGTTCTTCGGCGACCAACGCGAGGAAGAAGAAGAGTACGATGAAGAAGAAGAAGTGAGCGAGAACGGATTTTGCGCGGAACGACGACGACGACGACGACGATTTACAACAACACAGGAGGAATTCGTGGAAATTCAAGAAGAAGAAGAAAAAAAAAATACGGGGAAGAAGAGTAGAAGAAGAAGAAGACAAAGCACGTGGTATGCGAACAAGAAGAAAACGTCGATACGAGCGACGATATCTAAGATTGTGGTGTCGCTTTCGATTTTGCTCACTCTGTGCGCGATGTTAGCGCAAACCTTAGTGTATGTAGAACGAGGGGAAGAGGCAAAGAGGAGAGAGGAAGCTCGTGAGGATTACGAGAGAGCAAAAGAAGCAATGATGAAACTCTTTTCTTCATCGTCGTCGTTGCCGTGCGAAGATGGTGGAAATGAACTGATGTTGCCTCCAATAGAGACCGTAGAATCGTGCAGAATAATCGAGGAGAAGAGTAGCACCAGCATCACTTCATCGTTATTGTTCAATCAATCGTGTTTAAATGTAAACGCTCCGGAAGCGAGCGGAGTGATTGAAGAGTTGCCGTTGAACGCGTGTTCAATAGCTACAACGACAAATACTCAGTATTACTTCCCCATAGCGGAGATATACATACACTATCGCGAAGACTTGGAGGAGAAGAAAAAACTGATGGAGCTTCAACATTGGAACTTCAAAGGCGCGTTCTTTTTTGTCGTGACGGTGTTTACAACAATCGGCTATGGGAACGTCGCGCCAAGCACAAAAGAAGGGCGATTGGTCGTGCTTCTCACGACGATACCAGTTCTCGCTGTATCGTTGATTACAATAGTCACCATAGCTGAACCAATCATAGACAGCATGAACTTATTACACAAGTATTTGTTAAAGAGGATGAAAAAAAAGTTGCCGATTGATATAACGATACCGCAAAAGTGTACTCTCGAGGAATATTTTGATGTCTTGCAGCACCATCTAATCGGAGAGGCGTTTTGGCCGATGACGGAGGTTTTCATTCGAACGAATCAAATTTACACATTAGACGAACTGCACAAAGGAGAGGTATTTGTAAGCAAACAGCAGTTTGTCGAGACGTGTCAAAGACTGGGGCTGAGAATTAACGACCGCACGAACATATCGACCGAAGCAGAAGTATCCGCCGAAGAAGAGGAACAAGAACAAGAATCTGTTTTGAACTTGGAAGAAATTCGTTTATTGTTGGAAGTCATCAGAAGCAAAGCGAGTTTAACATCGACGGGTGTTCAGTTAATGCATTGCTTGCTATTTTCTGTCCTTTCAGTCGTTGTTGGTATGTTTTACTTCAAGGCTTTGCAGGACTGGGACTATCTCGAAGCCGCGTATTTTGCGGTGGTTTCCATAACATCCGTCGGGTTGGGAGACTACGTCCCCAACCATCAAGAAGGCTCGGTTGCTTTTTGGTACCCGTATGTATTCATCGGTTTTGGTTTCATCACTGTGTTCATTGGTACTTTAGCGACATTTGCCGAGAAAGGGCGAGAAAAGCGACTTTACGAAATTGAATTTCGCTACGTGCACGAGTGTTACATCACGAAGAGAAAGTCGTGGAACACGAATACCTATTGGGACGATACGTGACGCGTGGCATATTTCCTTTCTTTTAATATACTCTTGTTGTTTTAATACTACACGTTGCTACTACTAAAGCTACCGCTATCTTTCCTCCCTATATTTCCTCTCTATATTTCTTAACCATTTCCAACAATCGACGACGCGCCGATACCTTCCAAGTCGTTGTGAAGATGCTCCGAATACGCACCTAAATTTTCCATCGCCCACGTTTTGACCAAGTCTGCGGACATGTACACCTCGTGATTTACAATTTCCTCTCTCGTTACGCATTTCAGCGATCGACCGGAAAACCGTCCAGAGTTGTACACTTGCACTTCTGGATGTAAGAAAGTGTTTTTGTATCCGTACACGCGGGAAATCCAAATCGCGTGCTCTTCGTTTGAAAGTTGCTCCGGGTATAAAGCGCCAAAGACGTCTCGGTGCGTCCTGTGCACGAACGCGTGCGTGATTTTCCTTGCGTCTCTCACGTCCTCGGGACTCGCCACGCCGAAATTCTTCGCCAAGTTGTTATTCAACAACGAGTTTATCAAAATATCCGCCCAATATTGTCCTTGCGAAGGGTAAAATTCCGAGTCGTCGTGCACCGTCATGAAATAATCGCACTTCTCGACGTCAATCGCTCGATCGAAAAGGCCGTTCCATACGTACGTCGTCGAAAGGGACACGTGAAAGCGCACGACTTTTATAGTCACTGGGTAATCTCCAATCAAGACTTGCATTCGTTTTTGCAAACGCTTCATTTTCGGCGCAGAATCGTAGACGATATCGCCCTGCTCGAATCCAACCAGCAACGTGTACCTCGTTCGTTTGCCACTCTTATCGATCGTTCCTAGTATCGATGGCAGTAAGACGTTTACCAATGGTAACGCGTCGGAGTTGACTAATTTCGTGTTCAAAGTCGAACTCGGGACACCTAAAACGACGTGCACGGCTTTGAATTTATCCTTTGCCATGTCGTTACCGAACGACTGTTCTCTCACTTTCGTTTCGAAGACGATTTCCGGCGGCTCTCTCTTGTGACGAACTCTGCAGTGGTACTGTTCTTTGAGCATAATTTTCGCAACCTCATCGCCTTCATCCGCGAGTTGTTTTAAACTTTCCACCGTGGATATTTTAGACGCTTTGGAATCGATACAGATGAACCCGTGTAAATCTGGTCTCGTGCCGAACCAATTGTGGAACTCGGGCACCTCGCCCGGGCTCAACGCGGATTTATCTTCCCCGACTAAAGTATTCGCTCTCGGACACGCGCCGCCTAAAGAACACTGCACGTGCATTTTCAAAATCTCCTCCGTCGCGTTGTTGAAACGAAAATATCCCTGCACGTTTGGATTACACCCTCCTCTGGTTGTTTCTTCCTGAACGAAAAAACGCTTATCTCTGCTCAGCGCCTTCAAAACGTTGTCGATCCACCCTCTCGCGTGCGCGTTGTGATGCACGAACAACGCGTTTCCGTTCTCATTTACCGCGTGCCATATTAAACTTGGTAATACATCGATTTCCCCAACGTTCCGTTTTAAAACCGAGCTTCTCGTTCTCACTTTATCTTTTTCGCCGCCGTTGATGGGGAACCCGTTTTCGTCCACCTCTTCCTCGAAGTCTGGTTCGTCCTCGAAGGTTTGCGTCAACATCAACCGCTCAATCTCTGCCAAAGCGAACGTCGGTAACGTTCCGCTCTCAAAAACGCCCTGTCGCGTTCTAGTTCGCACTTCTCGCTGCACTTTCCCCAACGCCCCAGATCCTAAATCTAACCTCTCGTCTAAAAGCGCGTATTGCAACGCGTCCACGCCTCTCTTCGCGTACACGTTTCTCCAATGTGCGACTTCGTCCTTCTCGCTCTCTAACAACGGCCCAACTTCGTACAACCAAACGACTACTTCCGGGTGCCAAAAGTGTAAACTTCCAACCAACTCTCTCACGCTCGGTAGCGTCTTCGAACACACCCCGGACACCAACACGGGATGCGTCACGAAATATTTATCCGGTTGTTTCCGAATCTCTTTCTTCGGCACGAACTCGCCGGAAATCGGGTCGATATCGAACGAACGCACCGAAATGATTGCGCGTTGTTGTTGCGTTTGTTTCGCGGGATCGTAAATACCTTCTCGTCGTTCGTATATCGCTCGTTGCGCTCGCTTTTGAGGCGTATCCATCATGGATGATTCGTCACTACTAAAAGCCAACTTCCTCGCGCGTTCTAAACTCAACTTTGTCAAAGACTCGTCCTCTTCCTTCATCAAATCTCTCCTCAGCCAAAACACGTTGCTCACGAAAATGAACATGTTCAACATAAAAATGAACAGGAGAATTCTCCGGCCGATTTTTCGACTCTGTCTCCTATTGGCGTTCGGTTGAAGCACGGTGCCTAACGTTTCCACCCAGAGCCAAAACGAATCCACGATGTCGCTTGTTCTCGATTTCGGAGATAATGGATATCCGAGCCCCATCTTATTATATTATTTCGTATATATGCTCGAGCGTCATCAACTCATCATGAATATCATCGTCTCCGTCGTTATCGTTATCGTCCTTCTCTTCTGTCTCGCATTTTATACGTGATGATGATATGTGTTCTTACTATATAATTTTTGCGCAAAGAAGGGGATAAAAAAATGAGGAGCTCTACGAGATGCTTTTTCGATGTCATCAAAAGTTACTTTTATTATTATTACATCATCGCTTTGCGGGCGACGGCGGCGCGAACGTCTCTTTTCCGCCAACTCTCATGAACCTTTCCTTTGCTTTTGGAAACACGACGTCGTTTGATTTCCACGGCCACCCTCCAAACTGAGTGCGATCGAAATCTTGAAACGCTTTGCCCAGCTCTTCGTTTGTGTTCATGACCATCGGGCCGGAGGACCGAATAGGCTCTCGAATCGGACGCCCTTGAAGGATTAAAAACGCGCATTTATTCTTGCCGCTGCTACTGCTGCTCCTACTACTCTCGCTATCTCTAGTGTGACTTTCTTGACTTTGACTCAGTTTCGTACACTTTACGGTGAACGATTGCGACGCGTCGAGTTCGCATCCCGTTCTTTTTTGAATCTTCTCGCGTCCGTTAATCATCATTTCCTCTCCTTCGACGAAATATAAATACCTGTTTGCTTCTGATTCAATTCTTGCTTTAGGAACTCGAACTTCTTCTCGGCTCTTCTCTGCGTACATTTCAACGTAAAACACGCCGACGTCGTTCGCCTCGTCGCCGGCCCACGAATTCTTAGGCGTCGCGCTCAAATTTGAGTTCACTTTAACGTCGCCAAATTGCCCGACCCACACGACAATCTCGTACTCTTTTCCTTTTCTTATCTTCTTCACGTCATCTTTCCAGTGCATGACAAAATCTGGTTCGCTCATTTTCTTCCAACTCGGTAAATTTAACCAGATTTGAAAGAATCTTAACGGGTTCTCTTCGTCCGCGTTGACGAGCGGAAACATCTCCGCGTGCTGAATCCCAGACCCCGCAGTCATCCATTGCAAATCACCTTTTCCATACCTCCCCGCATCGCCAATAGAATCCGTGTGGTCGATGATGCCATCCAAAGTCGCGGTAATCGTTTCAAACCCTCGGTGGGGATGCCTCGGGAAGCCCGGTATGCGATGTCCGTGGTAAAATCGATACGGGACGTCGGGTACAAAGTCTGACCCTGTACCTCTCACGTCGCCCTCTAAACCCATCTCCTCGTCCCCGGGAGGGTAAAAATCTTTATGGTACACTAAAAACAGAAACGGGTCGAGCGTTTTCATCGGTCCGTGGTTCAACGGTTCGAGCTTTTTGACGACCACTTTTGCAACATCGTTCGATGATGATGACGAAGTTTTGAAATCCTTTTCTTCCAACGCGACGAAAACTTTTCTCACATTTCTCGAGAAAAAAAAGAGGAACAAAATCAAAAACAAGAGCTGCCGACGACGATCCCTCCTCCGAATACTACTACCACTCGTTCTGTTTTCGTTGTTTTTCGTCGTCGTCGTCATCGATTTAATCGTAATCACGTCATCAAAATCATCATGAAAATCATCAATACCAACAACAACAACAGACCTCTCCTGTCGTGCGAAATTTTTGAAGAAAAATTCACAAAAATCCAAATTTCTCTCTTTTCGCTTTTGGTCTCTTTTTTCTCCTCTTCACAAAAAATATCAGAGAAAAACGAGAGCGCTCGGACGACACGACAGAGAAAGAAAAAAATGACATCATCATCCGATACGTTAACAACCAATACGACGAATACTACGAAGACTAAGAACGCGAGGAGGAGAAGAAAGAGAAGAATACTACGACGCATGAAAAATACTCGTCACTCTTTTTTACTCCTTTTGTTGTTGTTCGCTTTGGTGTTCGTTATTCTTCCGTTTTCTTCTTTTAATGATGATGATTTTGGTGGTGCAACGTCCTCCTCCTCGGGGATTTTTGTCCGCGCGAATCGCTCGGGACCACGACAAACGCCGTCGTCGCGCGCCGCCCTGAAAAGGATGAGCGGTAGTGATCCGCAAAAACGAGGAGAAAAGAAACAGAGAGAGATTCAACAGAAGGAGGAGAAACAACGAGCAAAGATGAAACTGTAGGCGAAAGAGATGGAGGAGAAGAGACGGAAAAAAAAAAAAAAAAAAAGCGCGGCACCTTCTTCTGGAACACAAAAACGAAAGGAGGAAGAAGAAGCAGAGGAGGAGGAGGAAATGACGACGACGAATACGCGAGAACGAAAAGAACGAGAACAAACTTTTGTCGAAGAAGAAAAGGAGGAGAAGTTTACGAGCGCGATAAAACGAGATTCAGACGACGATAAGGATGAAGAAGGAAAGGTCAAAGAAGCGCTTCCGTCGCTTCCGTCGTCCGCGGAGGAAACGGAGGACGATACGACCACCGCAGAGACGCTGGACACGAAAGAAAACGAAATGAAAGAAGAGATGATGGAACAGGAAGTGGCGGAAGCGCAAGAGTCGGACGCTTTGTCGATGGGTGATTTAGGTACCGACTCTTCTGGTGGCGAAACCGATGATGACGTTTCGAAAGAAGAAGAAGAAGAATTGACGGAAACGCCAAACGGGGGCGAAAGGCCGACCACGTCTCCGGAAGAAGAACAAGGTATCAACGACATCATCATCACTTCCGGAGAAGAAGGAGACAATTTGGATGAATCTGCGGTCGCTGTAGAGGAACAATCGACGGTGGATCCAGTCGCGGAACCAGAATTGGGTGACGCGAAGAAGGAGGAGGAGGAGGAAATAACGCCCGCCGAAGAAGGAGAAAGAATAGGTGAAAAACCGGATGAAAAACCGGACGAGCAACTCTCTAAATACGAAACGTTAATGAAGGAGGAGGAAGAAGTAGCGAAGATGGAAGAGGAGGAGGAGAAAAGAAGTGTGCAAGCTCAGCAGCAAACGGAAGAGGGATCAGTAGCGGCAGAAGAAGAAGAAAAAGCGCCGGGAGAGATTGAAGAGTTACCCGCGGTGAACGAAGAGAAGAAGGAAGAGGACGCGCCTCCGCAAGAACCGGACAAAGTCGTGCTCGACGGAAAATCCGACACCCACGATCCACTTTTCATAGGCGACAAGAAAGAAGAGGAGCGATATAAAGAAGACGCTCCGATGCAAGAAGCTGACGCGCTTTCCATGGATTTTACTGATGATGATGCAACTGCTACAGACAAAGTGGAGGAGGAGCAGAAGAAAGAAGAAGAAGAAAAAGTCACTGCTGAGGAGACTCCCGCCCCTGTCCCAACGGATGAAGTAATACCGATCGAAGGAGAGGAGGAGAAGGTTGAGCAAGAGGAAGCACCGACGAAAAAAGAACAAGAACAAGAAAAGGACTGGGATAAATCGCAAGGCGTATACGAGGCAATTTTAGAAGCTGACAAAAACGAGGAAACGGTTGCGAACGCCATCGCGAGCGCCGCCAAAGGTGGTGACAGGAACAACACGGACGGAAATAACACAACTTCGTTAACAACAACAACAACAACAACAACAAAAGTTCTTGGTGGTATTCCAAAGTCGCTCGGCGTCGTGTCCGCGTCACCACTCACGAACCCGACGTTATCTTTCGCGGCGTTTCGCTTTTCCAAAAGATTAGGATACGCGTTTGCGCGTCCAGGTAAATGCATTTGCGCGGGTTCGTGCGAGTGCGCCGGCGCGTGCGGAAGTAGCATGGACTCGTTGAAAAAGCAAAGCACGGCTTTGAAAGAAGCAGGCGTCGATGCCGGTGTCTCGGTCATTTCAGACGCGTCTTTGGTGTATAACAAAGACTTGAACTTGGAGAGATGGATTGGAGAAGTCGCCGACCCGGCGCTGTATGGATTGGAGCGTTTATACGCAGCTGTTGAATATTACGTATCAACGGATGTAGAAGTCGAGGACGCGACGATTTATTCAATCATGAACAAGTCGCCGTATCCAGAACTCGCGAAGTGCGACGTCTTCGATGCCATGTTTTCGCAACTTCGAGAGGACAGAAAGAACGGCAAAACGGTGAAAGTAAACGTGGACGCGAAAGACGAAGCAAAACTCGCCGTGTTGACTGCGTGTGATGGATTCGTGAACAACCCTCAAGCGACAAAGTTTGGTGGTGGCACGTCTGCGAAGGAGATTGCGGAAAGGTTCGATGCAATCATCCCGGCGGATTCGGGATTAGACGGATTGATTTCTCTCACGTTTATGAGCGGTTTCGCAATCTCGGATTTGGCGTACGGCGCGAACGACGAAGGTTCCAAACAAAATAAAATGAGGAAAGAAATGGGCATCTCAGTCGATTTAGCCACCGAACCAGACGCGGTACTGAAAAGACTTCGCGACACGAACAAAGTGGACGAAGAATTGTATAAACAATCCACGACGTGGTTAGATGGTGTCACGAAGGCGCATCGCAAAGCGTTCAACGCGCACAAGGCGATTGTTGAAGTATGGATCGAAGAAAGCGATCAATACTGCGAGTCATCTACTGGTAGTAGTAGAACGTGTACGCGAGACGGATCTTCTTCTTCGACGACGACGGATCAGTTTGCGGAATTGTTGGGCTCGTTCCCTGAAGCGTGTAAAGCGTCCGATCCGAAAACGCGAAGTTGCGTGGACGACTGGTGGGAGTGCGAAGGACCGGGGAGCGAGGGGAGCGCTTTTGCTGGCCAATTTTCCAAGGCATCTGCGGCGGCTACTACCACTTTAGACGCTACCGGTGATGAAGGAGGCAGTCCGAGCAATGGCCAAGGCAGAGCTTCTGCGGTTGAAGCGCTTTCAAACTTCAAGTATAAAGTCATGTACGATCGCGAACATCCTTTGAATAAAGCGGCGCAATTTGGCGCGCACCACTCGAAGAAATTCGCCCGAGGTACAATGAATGCCGTAAACGTCGGCGCGGGACACGCGGTGGCAAACTTTAAGAAAATACCAACCGGTGTACACGCCGGCGTTGCAATTATTTTCATATTCTCCTTGTTCGGATATTACACGTACGTGCAATACAAATCTTTACAGCCGGTGAGTTCGTTGGAGTTGAACACGTCCTCGGTGAAAGTGTTGAAATCCTTCGAGAACAAGGAGAAAGCTTTGAGAGGTATTTCCAACGTCCCCGCGGGTGAGTTGATGCGAGACGACGCGTTCTGGGGAGGCGGTTTATCGCAAAGCGAGATGGAAAGAGGCACGGCGGGAAGAGGAAGTTCGAGAGTTATCGGCGGGACACGACGCTCGAATAGAAACAGCGCCAAGAACAGAGGCCCGATGACCGAAGAGGAACTGAATTTCTACGAAGACTTGTCGGATTAAGTTAAATGTATACGCTGTAATAATAATAATATTTATGCTGTACCGATATAGATTTATTTTTGAAAATACTGCTCGTGTCGGGCTTTATACTTTGCCAACGCCGTCTCCCATTCTTTCACGCCTAATCCTCTCGGCGTTCTTTGTATGGCCGGTCCTAAACCAGCTTTCGGCTCGACGCATCGACTTTCCACCGCCGCGCAGTGATCGCCCCAGGTACAATCGTCAAAGAATAGCATCTTGTGGTATTCTATGTTCGTAAATTTCCTTAAAATTGGAAAGTGCGTCTGCGCTTTGTTCGCGCTCAAAGGGGGCGTCCGTCCGATTTGCATTTTCCCGTCGAACTCCTTCTCCCATCCAATGGCAAACACCGAGGCTGCGGATACGCCGGGCGCTATTTCTAAATTCCTCAACGCGGACTGACCAATCTTCACCGCCAGCGGCGTGTCCGCGGACGATGCCGTCGCTAACCGTGCGCCCGGATATTTCCCTTCGTAATACTCCGTCAGCGCTTTCCTGCTCCCTTCGTGCATTCGTATCACAGTTCTCCCCGAGACCGCGCCGACAACCGTATTCGTTTTCTCGTCCACGATATTGTCCTTCGACTCGCAAATATCGTACAACTGGTACATCTCTTGGTTCCAAAAACACGCGTCTAAATCAAACACAATCAAGTGTGGGTATCCGTGTTCGTCCGCGTGTTTTTGTGCATTAGTATCATCGTTATTATTATTATTATTATTTAAAGCAGCCCCGCGGCAGCGGCGGTGCATCATCGATCGCGAGGACGACTTTGACGACGACGATATGAATGAATTTGAAGATTCAACAAACTTCTTTTTATTCTTTCTTGTCAAAAAAGTCGAACTTGAAGTTGAAGTTGAAGTTTGAGTTTGCCGGCAAAAACAGTCGCAACACGACGAAGACACCACCAGTTTTGCCATAAATGCGTATAAATCCTACTGCTTTAATACTACTAATACTATTATTACTTTACTATATTGCGCGTGTTTATGTGTGAATGTGTTTATGATGTTTGTAATGTGTCTCTCCCCTTCTTCTTTTAAAAAAAAAAGACCAAAAAAGCAGAGAGAAGTTTGCATCAAACACTTTTTTTTTTTTTCACTCAAGCTGTCAAGAAGTGTGTTTCCCTCAGACAGAAAAGAGTGAAGATTAACCACACACTGAAAAAAGAACAGAGATTCTGAGAAGAAAAAGAAGAAGAAGAAGACAACAATA
>Ga0209091_10002407_pt1 | contig 15785 bp, 12 predicted proteins | sample ArcticOcean_MG_C_6_FD_187438 | JGI IMG/M metagenome (GOLD analysis project Ga0209091, IMG submission 187438) | Marine microbial communities from western Arctic Ocean - ArcticOcean_MG_CB8_128 (SPAdes) (version 2) | ecosystem: Environmental > Aquatic > Marine > Oceanic | place: Arctic Ocean...
TATTGAACGGTGAATCAAACTGCTCCGCCACTCCGTGCTGTTGTTGACTATGAGTGGCATCATCGTTGTCCCCTAATTGGATTTCTACAATTTCGTCTTCCACTTGCTTTCTGTCGTTGTTCATGTTTCCTTGCCTGAATTCTGATCTTTCTCGTGCCGGTTCGTTACTGTTGTTGTTATAAGTAGTCGTATCTTCTTCCTCCTCTTTCTTCTTTTGCGCCGAGGACGAGGCTGCCAACTCTTGCTCTCGCAACAGCGCCGTTTTACTTCCCGGAATAACCGTCTCAAACGCCGCCAACGGCGACGCCATTTCATCATTTCCGCTACCTCCGTGAAATGAATACGACGTTTGTTCGTGATAACTGGCCATTTGCGACATTGGGCCGTCATTTTTTGACGAAAGAAACGAAGACATCACGTTGGTCGTTGCCGAGTCATCGTCCTCGTCGCCAAAGAAATTCTTCTTTTTCATTCCTTCTCCTCCTCCTCCTTCTCCTCCTGTTGCAGATGTCCTCTTACTCATCGTCGCTTTTTCTATCTGAACGTCGTTTTCGTCGTCCTCGTCGCCCCACAAGGAGGTCTTCTTCGTCGACGATGATGGAATTTTATTCGGTTGTTCAGTTATGGAAGTCACCTCCTCCGTCTTCGTCGTCGTCGTCTTTTCGCCAATTATTCTCTTCCCTTCCTCAACGCCTTCTTCTTCTGTGTTCTTGTTCACGATTTTTGGGGCGAGATCGTCCTCGTCGCCGCCGAACGGATTCTCGTCCATCGTCGTGTTCTTCTTTTTACTTACTGAGAGTGATGATGCTGCGTGTTATTGAACGGAATGAAATGACTTTTGTAACGTATTATTCTTCTCAACTTCCTCAACTTCCAAAAAGCTTCGAAGAGCTTGATGTTTTTGTGACGAAGAGACAGTTTGTGCGACCTAAAATTCCAACCATCCTCTCTTCTCGCCTCAAAAAAAAGCAAGAAGAGACTTCTTTGGACCGACCTTTACCGACCTTTGCTTTGCAACCAAAATTTAATACGAGTGTGTCTCATCTTCCTTCATAAAACATAAAAACTTAAGTGACTTGGCCGATTCTTCTTCTTCTTGTTGACTTCTTCCTCTCTGTCTGTCTGTCTGTTGTGCGCAGATATACGACTCAAACGAGAACGACAGAAAAAGACTGAATCGTCGTTTATCGTTTACGAGTCGTCATGCCGCAACTGTTGACGCCTCGTCACCGGTTGCGACGGAAATCCTCCTTTTTGAAGAGACAGAGACGCAGGCAGTTTTTTCTCCTGATGCTCGTGGCTATTGGAATTTGGAATTTCTTGCCTGGTTTTTTACACGTGTTCACGGGAATGTATAAAGCGCACGGACGAAGATATTTCGGGGGGTACATAAAAAGGCCAACACCGTGTAAAGCTGAACAGTTAGCGCCGGAGTATTTACTCGATAAACCAAAGATATTACCAAACTTGGACGATCCCGATTTATCTAATTTGCCAGGCCAACAAGTGCACCATCCAAAAGTTGGTATTATTGTTATTTGCGACGGGAACGTGCACTCGATTTGCGCGAGTTCTGTCGCGAACAAGCAAGCGTACGCGGATAGACACGGATACGACATGATATACGACGAAAAAATAGTAGACGCGAGTCGTCCGGCGTCTTGGAGTAAGTTATTAGCCATGCGAAAGTATCTACCAAAGTATGACTTTTTGTTATACTTGGACGTGGATACGGTTATAGTAAACTTTGACGTGCAATTAGAAGACATCGTCGATTACGAGTACGATCAAATATTAGCGGCAGATAGAAACGGTTTGAATTGTGGAGTGTGGATGATCAGAAATACCGAGTGGAGCTTGTGGTTCTTGGACGAAATGTGGTCCCAATCGCAACTCGTCGGCGCCGCGCCGTGGCAAATGCTATTTCACTTCGAGCAAAGGGCGTTTCATTATTTGTACCAGACGAACATATGGAGGCAAAAAGTTGGAGGCGAACAGTTCGAGAAAGCGAACACGGTGAGAGCGAGGACTAAAGTTGTCAACGCGTGCGTGTTTAATTCTCAACTGGCGTTTTACGAGGATGGAGATTTCTTAATCCACTTGGCAGGTTTGAAAGGCGTGTACAAGTGCTTGACGTTTCGGAGGTACTATAAAAACGCGTTGAATAGTTTAGAAAAATACGGGAGCTTATCAGTCGAAGCGGACGAACTACCGCCGAGTTTACGCGAGTGCTTCTTCGGAAACACCTGATGTGTATATTTATTTATATGTAGCAGAGAGATTATGAGCAAGAGTTTATCATTTGATTAACACATAGAACGCAGCACGCGCGCGAAGAAAAGGAAAACAAAACGCAAAACCAATTCTTTCTTCATTTTTTTTCTTCTTCAAACACACATCACGACACAACTTCTTCTCTCTCTCTCTCTCTGTTATAACATAGAAATAATTTAGAGATGGCGGACACGGTCACCCAACTTCAAGATCAAGTCAATCACATGGCCATGCTCATGTTCAACTCCATAGGAACGTTGCAAAGAGACGCACTTCCGGCTGAAAGACTCAACCCGACGAACGCCTTGAGCGATTCTATTCCTCCTCAAATTGAGATTCCAAATCAAAACATAAAAAAAGGCGTCACGAAGGAACAGATTGAAGAGATGACGAAACAACTCGTCGAGAGCTCGAAAGTTATCGACATGTTAGCGGAGCAGCTTCCAGACGCGGAAGGTACCCCGGCAGAACAACTGAAACGAATAGAAGAGTTACAAGAGGAGCACGAGAAAATTTCCAAAGAGTTAAACAAAGAGTTGGAAAAAGCGAAAGAGAAACTGGACGAAGTGAACGCAGAGTTTGAACAGTTGGCAGACGCAGAGTTACTGTTAGGAACAGACGGAGTAGGTGAAGGTGGAGGAAGTGGAGCGAAGAAGAAGAAAAAGAGCATAAAGTAGCAGATAGTAATAGAGAAAGAGAGAGAGTGTGTGTGTGTGTGTGTGCGCGCGCGCGCGCGTGAGAGAGCGCAGCCACAGACTACGCCCCAGCGTCGTGCTTCTCAACTCTTTCTATATAATGTAGCTAATAGTGTAGAATTACAGAACCTAAAGTGTTATTTTAACAATGAATTGACGGCTTTCTCGATATCTTTCTCGCTCATATCGTTTAAAGCCACGCTCTTTTCCTCTCCGAAATCTGTTTTGATGTTTTGAGAAAAGAACGGATTTCAGTCAGTCAGGAGTCCGTCAGTCAGGTCTCTTTCGATCTCTCTCTCTCTCTTCTTTTTCTTTTTACTCGAACGAACGAACGAACAAACAAACAAACAAACAAACAAATACAAATAAACACAAAATATCTCTTACCGTATCTCGCGAACAGTTTCGGTTCCACCCCGTGCGCTTCTCTGATCAACACCGGCGTGGTCGGACTCGCCGCTTTTAACTTTTCGTACGATTTTAGGAGGAAATTTCTCGCCCCTTCCGAGTGTTTGGACGTTTGGCACAAGTGAAAGCGCAACTCGTGCACCGCTTTGAGACCTGCGAACGCTTTCGACATTATTATTACTCTCTATATTTTAATTTACGGGGGTTCCTCTCTCGATGACTGACTATTGTTGTTGTCTTCTCGTTGCAAGTGTGTGTTATTTGTCGTCCAATGTGTTTTGTGTGATGGGTTGCCACACTCGAAACTGAAGAAGAAGACTCTGCTGCTTTCGAATCGAAAAAGTTCAGATTGTGGATTTCTCGATCGAGAAAAAATAATTCTCATCGCATCACGCGCGGTACATTTTTCCCCCCATCCTTCCCCGTCGTCGCGTCGTAATATTAAGAACATAAAAATATTTAAAAGATGTCTTCCAACTTTCGATTGCTGAATTTAGTCAAACCGTTTCTTCCGTTCCTCCCAGAGGTGAAACAGGCGGACAGAAAGATTCCATTCAGAGAGAAGGTCTTGTACACAACGGTCGCGTTGTTCGTGTTTTTAGTGTGTTCGCAATTACCTTTGTATGGTATTTCAAACACGAGCGGGGCGGATCCTTTGTATTGGGCGCGGGTTATCATGGCTTCAAACAGAGGAACAACCATGGAGTTGGGGATATCGCCGATTATTACCTCCGGTCTCGTCATGCAGCTGTTGACGGGGAGTAAAATTATCGATGTCGATCACTCCTTGAAAGAGGACAGAGCTTTGTTGGACGGCGCGCAAAAACTCCTCGGGATTTTGATCACCATCGGTGAAGCCGTGGCGTACGTAGCCTCGGGTATTTACGGCGATGTTCGTGATATGGGCATGGGTAACGCGTTTTTGATCGTTTTGCAGTTGTTCATGGCTGGTTTGATTGTCATTTGCTTGGACGACTTGTTACAAAAAGGCTACGGTCTGGGTTCAGGTATTTCGTTGTTTATCGCGACGAACCAGTGCGAATCGATCATCTGGAAAGCGTTCTCGCCGACGACTATTAACAGTGGCAGAGGAACTGAATTTGAAGGCGCAGTCATTGCCTTGTTTCACTTGTTGCTCACGAGAACGGACAAAGTGAGAGCGTTGAAAGAAGCGTTTTACCGTCAAAACTTACCAAACATCACGAACTTGATGTCCACGGTTTTGATTTTTCTCGGCGTGATTTATTTCCAAGGCTTTCGCGTGGATTTACCGGTTCGATCGAAGCGTAACCGTGGAATGGTCTCGAACTACCCGATCAAATTGTTCTACACGTCGAACATGCCAATCATCCTCCAATCCGCTTTGGTGTCCAACATGTACTTCATCTCGCAGTTGTTGTACAAAAGATACGGAGGCAACTTCCTGGTCCAATTATTGGGGAGATGGCAAGAGTCCTCCGAAGGTTCTGGTCAGTTAATGCCAGTCGGTGGATTGGTGTATTACATTTCGCCGCCGACGTCTTTGGCGGATATTGCGGCGAACCCGTTACACGCGGTGTTTTATCTCACCTTCATGCTCTCCGCGTGCGCGTTATTTTCCAAGACGTGGATCGAAGTTTCTGGGTCTTCCGCTCGTGACGTTGCGAAGCAGTTGAAGCAACAGCAAATGTTTATGACGGGTCACCGTGAGTCGAGTTTACAAAGAGAGTTGAACAGATACATCCCGACGGCGGCGGCGTTCGGGGGCATGTGCATCGGAATGTTGACGATTATTGCAGATTTTATGGGCGCAATTGGAAGTGGTACGGGTATTTTGTTGGCGGTGACCATCATCTACCAATACTTTGAAACGTTTGAGAAGGAAAGAGCGGCGGAAATGGGCGGGTTTGCGTTTTAAATGAAGAAAAAAAGAGTGCTACGAATAAAAACACGAATCAATAAAATACTTAGTCGCGACCACCAACGCAACAAAACTACTTTTGTTTTCTTTTAATATGAAAGTAAAAAGCGAAACTTACAAATAATTTGGCTACATATTGTACGTCCGCACTCCTCTATTATCACTCTCTTCCCCAATACAAATCTACCTAACTTACATCGTCTTGGCCTTCTTTGTGCCGCGCACCTTCTTGAGTCTGTTCTTCTTTTCCTTGATTTGCTTTCTCGATTTTTGCGAAGCTTCCTTCAAACCCGCTCTGACTAATCTGTGTTTCGGTTCAAACTTCTTCATCGCGTCGAGATCGTCGTAAATCAATCCGAATCCAGTAGATTTACCGCCACCAAACGCCGTTCTGAAGCCAAACAACGAGACTTGCGTCGCGTCGGCGATGTCGTACATCTTGGCTAACTTTTCTCTGAGTTCAGACTGTAGTGGTGAAGAAGAGGTGAGTTTCTGATCGTCTTCGATACGTGCCGTTTTGCCTATCGAGCGCGTTCAATGCACGTCTACGGTGACGTTGATTGCAAACAAACGAATGAGGCCAATAAGAGAGAGAAAGAGAAAGAGGGAGCGTTGAGATGAAACACATAACATTTTCACGCAACCCAAAAACTCTGCTCTTGTGACTAGGTCTCCCGAGCTGGTAAAAAAATCTACGAAATTGAGTGCGTACCTTCGGGACATTCGCGCGTCCTGGGTGAAGAACATCGAGAATCTGTTGTGAAAAAGAATAGAGTCGTCAGTAAGAGCGTTTGATTTGGAGTGAACACTTCGCGAGTGTTCCTATTCCCGCGCAATTCGCAATACCCAAACAAAAAAAAAGGGCGAAAATTTCTCTCCTTTCTTCCTTTACGCGTAAAGCGGGTCTGTGAAAGTTGAAATGCTTCCGCGAAAAGCGGAAAAATCTAAACGATGCGAACACTTACGAATTGTCTGCGCTTCAACAAGCGGTTGGACATGAATTTCCTCGTTCGTAAGGTGCAAGAAGTTGACATCTTGAATCCTCTATTATATGCGTATCTATTGTTGTGAGGATTTTTTTACGCGATGATGTGTTGTTGTGTGAAAGAGATTTGAGTTTTGGGAGCAAGGGAGAAAGCTGTTTTTCATGTTTTTCGCCCAGCACACGACCTAAATTTCGAAGAAGACTTTCCTCAAAAATTTGTTCTCCATCGTCGTTTTCACCACCTCTTTCGTCGTTCCTTCTTTCCACTTTCGCAAGACGAAATGACGAGCGATAATACGAACTCCTTTTCCGCCGATGGAGGAGAAGGAGGAGGAAAAAAGAAAGGAGACCACGAAGGCGAAGAAGAAATCGTCGCGCTCGTCAAAGAGTCCGCGGAGAAGTGCAAAAAGTGCGAACGGAATATCCTCTCAAACATCGACGCGTTCAACTCGAAATTTTTGACGACACCGAAGACAAAAACAACAACGGTCTCGTCCGAGGAAGAAGAAGAAGAAGAGGGAGAAGCTGCTTTGCAACGCGCTCGGAAATACGTGCAGGCTTTGAAAGGAATGGTTCAGGATTTAGAATCTGTGGCGGAAGACGTGCTGATGAACGTGGAAACGAATCTTAGCAGCAGCAGGAGGAGGAGTACGACGACAGACGGTTTCGATGAAAACAACGATTGCGAAGAGAAGATCAGAAACATCGTGCGAGAGCGAAAGTTTGCCATGAAAAGAGTCCAAAGCTTATTTCGCGAAGCGCAAGCGAAGAAACAACGGAAAGACGTGGAAGAGGAAACGAAAAAGCGGGACGAATTGTTGCTTCGTAAACAAAAGCGCCGACAATTACGGGCGGGAGAACTTCCCGATAGCGAAGAAACGTCCGTCCAAGCGGCGAAGGACTCCACGGACGCGTTACGCAGAGCGAGACAAATGATGCACCAAGAACTCGAGAAAGGGGAAACAATGCTCATGCAAATGACCGAGAGTAGTAACACGATGAAAAAAACAGACTTGGAGTACGACACGCACTCGGGTACGTTGAAAGATGGATCGCAACTCATTCAAACGTTGGAAAAGCAGGCGAAGAAGGAACGAATCGTTTTATGGCTCGGCTTTTTCTGTTTCGTGACGGCGTGTTTGCACGTGGTTCTAAAGCGAACGCCAGTTCTAGCGCGATTCCACCCGCGACTGTATTTCTCGAAGACCAAGAATAACGATAGTAATCATCATCACAAAAGGATTGATATCGATGAGAGAAAAAGTCATCATCAAAGCGAGAGCGAGAGCGGGAAAAATCCGCCGCCGCCGAGACGTGAGGAGTACGCGTATGAACCGACGATGAACGACGACGAGTATAACCAAAACGCTGAGCTTTAGTGATGATCTTCATTCGTATAGTATAGTATAGTATAGTATAGTATAGTAGGAACTTAGTTCATAGAAAATAGTTTTATACAATAATAAAAGCTTGATTAACACATACCTCTAATCCCCCAACTTTCTTCTTCTCTCTTAAATTTTTCTCTCTACTTCTGTTTCGGCGCCGCAGGTCTCGTCCTTCGTCTCGGCGAGTTTGCGTCTATTATTTTCTTCTTCCTTTCAGCCTCTTGCGCCGCGTCGAGCTTCTCGTTACTCGCGAACGGATGGTTCGCGGGAATTTCCACCGTCTCCAACTCCTTCGCTAAGTTTGCGTCGCCGGCTCTCGAGGCTCTTCGTCGTTCCCTCGCCGCCATGATTTGCTGCTCCGTAAGTTCCGGCATGTCCACCGTCCTGACCGTTTTCATCATTCCTTTAAAAAACTTCTCCTCGTCCACCTCTCGATTTTCGTCCAACATCCCTCTCTCTTCCAATCGTCCCATCGAACCTCTTCTATTTTTTTTATTCCTCCCGCCAAAACGCACCTTGACGATCGCCAACGACGCGAGAACAATACCAATCGTTCGCTCGTTCCCACTCACCATCGCTTCCACTTTCGCCGGCAGTTTCGGTTTCGGAACTTCCACGCCAACAATTGGAATTTTAATCTTCTCCCCCACCTTTAGAGAAGATGATAGGTCCTCTTTCGCTTTGCCTCTTCTTCCCGCTTCGGTGACGAAGAATTTCGATGATCGTCCTTGGTTTTGGTGTCGTTGTTTTTTATTACTTTTCGTTGTTGTCCTTCTCCTCAAAAGAGTGTTGTTGTTGTTGTTATTATTATTATTGCTGCTGTTGCTGCTGCTGCTGACATTTCGTCCACCTCGAGGAGGAGGAGAAGAAACGATGAACGACCCGGAGAGGAGGTGAGACGACGACGACGATATCATTAGTAGTATTAGTAGTATTCTTTCTTTTTTTCTTGGTTGGTTTAAAAGTGGGGTGTGAATGAAGCTTTTTTTGTTGTTGTGCTGCTCACCAAAAAGGTGCACAAAAAACTCACTCTTTTCCTCACAACACAAAAGTCTTCTCATCACGTCGTGAGGAGAGAAAAGAGAAGAGAGAGAGCTCTCTCTCTCTCTGAGTGTGTGTGTGTGTGTGTTGCTCTCTCGCCTTGCCGGATTCCTGAGAAGACAGATAATAGCTTTAATAATAGTCGTTTCGTTTGAAAGCGAAGAGAGCTCGTTTTTTTGTCGCTCATCAGAAGAAAACCGATCCCATCTTCTTGGGAGAGAAAGAGAGAAAAAAAAAGATTTTCGACTCGGTAAACATGTCCTCCTACCGTCGTCCAGACAATCCGGAGAGGACTTTGTGGACCGAATTCGACGAGAAGGAGGATTGTGGCGTCACGTTTTCCAAGTTTGGTATCGAAACGTGCGAGGAGATGATCACGGTGGAGGAAGATTGCGACCGATCAGCGGCCGAGAAAAGTCGTCGCTGTCGGACGGAAAGAAGAGTTGGCGCCAAAAAGTCATCGAAAGAAGAAGAAAAAGGAAAAGACACGCTTCCACCCTTTGAAACAACACCAAAAACAATCAATACTAATAATATCTCGGAAAGAAGGATCGCAGAGAAGGAAGAAGAAGAAGGAAAAGAAGGAAAAGAAAAAGCGACGAGAAGAGCATCGGTGTTGTGCAAGCACGAGCGAGGGAAGAAGAGTCCATCGTCGGTGTTTATATCTACGTCGTCGTCGTTGTCCTCGTCGTTCGAGGATGGAAAAGAAGAGGGAGAGGAAGAAAAGGAAAAAAACAACCAACAACAGGAAGGAAGAGTCGCTGACTCGACAAATATTTTTTCCAAAGAGGCAGAGAAGAAAATATCTGCAGCCTCTTCCTCCTCTCCATTTTCACAATCGGGCAGCAGCGGCCAAAAAATTAATAGGAACAAAAATAGGACTTTTCGCGAGGAAGAAGAAAATGAAAATGAAAATGAAGAAGAAAATGAGCACACGACGAAAGAGGATAAACAGTCTGGATTCGACGTCGAGAAGGAAAAAGAGCGCGAGTTGCGACGGCAGAATGTCCTCGAACGCGTGCAACGAGTGGCTGAAATCTTAGCGCTCACTCCGACGACAACACCAAAAAAAGAAGGAAGTACAGAACGAGAAGGAAGAGAAGAAGCAAACGAGGATACTTTTGCGGTAAATAAGAAACAAGAACGCGTGGCGTTATCTTTGATCGATGAGGAAGATGGTGAAACCGAGTTATACTCGAAAGTAGCCGCGTTACGTCTCCAACTTCGCCGGTATAAAGAACTCGCCAGCACGGCGCAAAAACGAAACGAGGGATGGGAAACTGAACGCTTTGAACTTACGAAGGAAACGAATGAATTAAAGATTGAAGGATTCAAATTGAAAAGCTGTTTGGATGTGCTCAGCGCTCAGCAGCAAGTGCAAGAGTACGTTGAATCTTCGTCCTCGAACAGAGACGAGGAGGAAGAGGAGGAGCAAGCAGAAGAGAATAGTAGAGCGAGCGAAAAGAAGAGGAGAGCGAAAGTAGTATCTGAGGTGCTCGAGAAAGCGACGTTAGAGATGGAGAATGCAGCAAAAGCGAATGTTGCCGCAGATAATCGATCTGTGCAGGCAATGCGAAAAGCGCAGCGGCTCGAAGATGAACTCGTAGCGCACAAAGAAGCATCTCGAGAAGAAAATGAAGCGCTCATGATTGAAGCCAGTCGGTCGCGAATCCGAGCGAGAGAGTTTAAGCGCGAACTCGAAGAGTCCAAGGAAAACTTCACATTAGTCGAAAAGGAACTGAGAGCGGCGCTTGCGAAAACGATAGAAGAACACGAAAAGGTAATGGACGAAAAGGATAAGAGAACGCACACTCTGCGCCTGAGGCTTGAGGAAATAGAGAAACGCAACACGTTTTTGGAAAGTAAAAATGAGGAACTCGAAACTGCGTTGGAAAGCGACGCTGGTGCATATTACGGTGCGCAACTTAGAAAAGTGCGGGAGGCGTACGAAGAGATGCTATCGAGAGAACAAGTAAAGTTGGAGAGAGTACAAGAAGAGCTCCGCATCGAAAAGGAAAAAGCGGCCAAAAATAAAAGCGAGTTTGAGAACGTCAAACGTGCGCTCAAGTCTCGAACATCTGAGAATGAAAAAGACAATATCGCGGCGTGGTCGAATGCCCTCGGATTGAACGATATGGATGATAATAATAACATGATGTCATCGCTATCATCTCCATCTTCTCCGTCTTCTCCAGTATCTTCGGCTACATCTTCTGTTTCAGCAGCGGCGGCATCTGCGACCAAGAGACTCCAAATGAAGCAACAACGCATCGAGATGCAAGACTCACTTTTGCGCATGGCTCAGGATGAAATCGAAGAATTGAGGGATATCAATAGGCGACTTCTCGAACGTCAAACGAGTCGATGTAATAGCGCGGCGTCTCTGTATCGTTCGGACTCTGCGCAGGGGATTCCGACTGTTCCGTCGTCTCGCGCCTCGAGTCGTCCCTTGTCTCGAACGAGCAGCAGAAATAATAATAATTTCAATGCTTTCGATGATCACCAAATCCCAGAAGACGACGAGTTGTCTTCAGAAGCGCGCGAGTTCTTGAATTCTCCGTATTATTGCGGAGTATCGCCACATAGGAAGAACAGAGCCTCGGGTGAGAAACTTCGCAAGACTGATTCCTCGGTTTCGCTCAGTTTGCGTGAGACGGCAAACGACGACGTGAACCTCGCACCTCTTGGTTCATGGGCAAGCTTTGAAGCTGCAGCGGTATCTCCAAAAAGCGACGATTACACGGACGACGGAGACATCTTATCTCTGACGAATACCACGAATGCAACTTCTGAAGAAGAAGAAGAAGAAGAAAGAGAAGAAAGAGACGCGGAGCTTTTACACAACTCTAAGAAAGTCCAAGCGTTTTTTGAAAAGAGAGCCGCTGCGCTGTCTCGCAGCTCGAGCGCTTCTTCTCGCTTGACCGAGCATCGAGGTTATAGCGCGAGCAAAGCTTTGGAAATGAGCATCAAAGAAGGTGAAGCGGTAATGCGCTCCGTGAATGTGCGCGCGTCAAAGCACTTTTCGAGACCAACTGGGAGCAAAGGAGCCTCTGATCGATATTACGACGAGAATGGCGAGTGAATTACGCTGTTCTGTTAGCTACATACATACATAGAAATCTGTTGTACATTATGTATTCTTTTATACATCTAATAATCTACACGCGTCGGATGTCCGTTTTTCAGCAATAGACTAGTTGGGGACCAACGTCGGGTGTCGCAAACTCGCGGTTCTCTTTTCGAACTATTCCAAATATCCTCGAGGTTTACAGTTGGCGAAAATGACATTGATGGATACGATACTTTCTTTATCGTTGGTGGAGAAATACTTGCGTTCTCTTTCGATGATCTTTTGTCGTCGCCGTTGTCGTCATAATCTGTCTCTTCTTCCTCGCTCTCGTCTTCGTATTTCTTTATTTCCGAAGAGCTCGTCGTTTGCTTTCTCTTTATCTCATCCTCTTCATCAGCGGGTGGAAGATGCGGGAGAGGTTTTGCTCTAGTAACTGGCTTTGTAGTAACACCATCCGCTGCCACTACCCTGCTTGGTTTCAAATTTCCGTCCAGGATTCGTGGAACTCCATTCTCTTTGCTCGGTGCAAAGAGTCGATGAGGACCGAGGAAGCGCAAACCGCAAAGCGGGCCTAAATCTTCAGTTGCAGCCTGCGTAACCCATTTTTCTTCCTTTTGTTGTTTCTCTTCGCTATTATCGCTACTAGTATCTCTTTTCAGACACATAACTTGAAGTATGGACTTTTCGACGACATCGCTTTCACTGTTCACGCCATTTGAAGAAAAGGCGACAGACCTCCCGTCTTCGCTCACCGAACAAGACTCAACGTCGACGGAGTTGTTGAAATTTCCTCGCAACCGCTTTGCCACCGCGTTTTGTAAAAGCTCGACGCTCCAATCTGCGTTCTTAATATCTCCTCCAGATTTGAATAGTGTACTTTTCCACACGCGAAACGTTCCCTCGTTGCTCGATCCAACAAAAATTCTCGCAAACGACAAAGACGGAGACGAAGAAGATTTGTAATACTTCAAGGAAACGCATGAAATCGGCGAAACTCCGTTATCTAGTCTACACAACATTTTCAGGCGAATATTGTCCGAATCTACGATCCATATCCGGACGATTCCGTCGGTACCGCCGGATGCAACGATAATATCCCCGTTGCTCTCCTCTTCCTCTTCCTCCATCTCTCTGACTACCGAAACGCACTTCACGCCGCCTTCTCCATCGTGCGCCCTTCGACACGACCCGACTTTTTTACCATCTTTGATGGTGTGCACGAATAAGGATCCATCTGTCGCTCCTGAAGCAACGATATCGATTTTTGAATTCGCGTTAACCGCTAAGCACGAGACGGGAATTTCGTGTTTGCCGAACAAGTACACTTGCGAGGGCGAGTGCACCGCTTTCGTCAACTCGGCGTAGAGAATATTCTTTGAGTTTCTCTGCGCGAATACGATCTGATTGTCGTCTATGAACTCAAAGTGTGCGACATCTCTCGCGTTCACCACTCTCTTCTTCTTCCCGGTTTTCTTTTCATCGTCAACGTTAGTATTATTGTCGTCGTCGTCGTCGTCGTTGACTTGAAGTTGATATTTTCGTACAATCGAGCGGTCGTCAAAGTCGATTTTCGAAAATCGTAAAGTTCCTTTCGACCCTTCGCAGCTCACCAGACAAGACGCGTTGTTTTCATCGGTACTAAACGGGTTCATCCTGGCTATTATGGATGACGATGTGACGTTGTTGTTGTTCGATGTAAAATTCCCTTCTCGTGTTCCTCTTCTCGAGATAAGATTTTCAAACCGTTTCGTGACTCGCTTGTTGTGCACGTTTTCGCCTCTCAAACCGCTCGTGAATAACTCCTTCTCCTCTTTGGACGGCGCGTACGGGAGAAGATGGACTCGAATCGTCATTATTGTGTTGTTATTCTTAGTATGAGTATTCGTATTGTTCTGTGGGTATCGAGATGAACAACTCAGTAAGTCTTCTTCTGAGGACAAAAATCTCGCTTTGGATTTCAGGAATTCGGCGACTTCGCTATAAAGTACTAGTTATTATTAAACAACGCAGCAGCTACTCTCTCTATATTTGTAACACTCCTTTTTTCTACGAGCTCTTCTCCTTCCTCTGCGCCGAAGCAGTCGTCGTCGTGCCAGCGGCGTCTAGAAGTAATTTGTGCACCTCCGTGTTCCCTGAACTCGCGAGCGTTTCTCGAGTGAATATGTCGTACTCTTTTCCGGAGAAGTCAGTGAAAACGCCACCGGCTTCGGCAACGAGCAAAGCACCCGCGGCGGTATCCCACGCGTTTAAGGATTCTTCTATGTAACACGATACTCTTCCACAAGCTACCCAGGCTAACATTATCGCCGCGCTACCGAGCATACGAATCGAGCGGACGGGGTATTTGGTCAAGTTAGTGGTCGTTTCGAGGAGGAAGCGACTGCTCTCTTCGGTCGGAGCGTACCCGGTGGCAACTAAACAATCATCTATTTTCGAACAGTTATCGACGGATATCTTTCGTTCATCCATGAAAGCACCGCGACCTTTAATCGCATGAAACGTTTCGCGACGAAACGGGTCGTAAATGACAGCGACGACGACTTCTTTCGTCTCGAGCGAACAGACACCGATGCTAATGGCGGAGAGTGGCATGCCTGAGACGAAGTTGGTTGTCCCATCGATCGGGTCTATCACCCACACGTAATCGCCATTCGGGTCTTCGCCATCGTCGTTTTTATTGTGTTTCGGAATGAAAGCGTCTTTGGTTGCTTTTATGGCTGCATCTGCGCCTGGAGCGACGTCTTCTTCGCCAAGTATTCGGTGGTTAGGAAAGTTCGACTTTATTTTCGAGCAAATGATGTCTTGGACCTCTTTGTCGTATTGCGTTAACAAATCTCTCGTGTTTACTTTAGTCTTGACGATATCCGCACCCTCAGAACCAAACTTACGCATTATGTAGCCACCTTCGTTGGCTGATTTGATCGCGACTTCGAGAATTCTGTCCAACTGAAACGTTGTGGACGTCCACTCGTTTTCTTCTACTCTGTTTTGTCCATCATCGTTTGGAACAGCTGCAACAGCTCTCAAAATCGGAGAACACGAATTTCCATTTTTATTACAACTTTTTCGGACGCGATGGTGAACTGAGCTTCTTTTCAAAGAGGAGACGCGCTTATCGCTTCTAGAGGATGTAAAGGGCAGAAACGTGCACAAAAAAGAGGCGAAGGACATTATAGTTTCCTCTTTCTTTATCAGAGATGATGGATGAGAAAAAAGTTAAGGAGATTTCCCTCTCCCTTGTGAGGAACTTTTAAAATTTTAGAAAATAAAAATTAATTTAAAATACTATTACGATTTCATTCGATCCCCTACTTTTCATCATTTGATTTGAAATAATATTAATATTTCGTTTGTATCCCGATCACATTTATTTCTAATACAATTACTTTATTTTGGGAAATTATTTAATTCTTCTGAAAAAAATATTCTTCAAAACAACCACAAAGAGAGATAAATAGATATACAAGATTTCTAAATTTCACGTAAATGATGCAAAAAAGTGATTATATCATAAATTTAATGTATTTGTATTTATTTAGTTATTTGGGTGTAATATGGATAATTCATCGAATTTATAAAAAACTAAATTAATTTTATTCCCGAGAAAATTGAAATCTAGGCGAGTGTAAATTGTATATATGTAGAAAATTAATTTCCAAGCTTTAATAATTAATAAAAAATCGGGAATAACACAATTACGCGTTGTTTCTTTATAAATAAAATTTTCTCTTCCATCCTGTTTCTCCCATTTTCTTCAGAAATTCTCTCCTTCTCTTGATAGCTCATGGGTGACCTGAAGGCGGTGTTCTCTTCCCTTTTGGGGAAAGAGAGCGCTAAGAAGGTAAGGAAGGACAAGGACAAGAAGAAGGACAAAAGGAAGCGGGAAAAAAAGGAGAAGAAGAAAAAGAAAAAGGAGAAGGGGAAGGACAAGACGAAGAAGAAAATTTGGCGGCGAATTCAGAAGAAGAAGAAGAAAGAAGTTGAAGAAGAAGAAGAACCAGAAGAGAATCAACGAAACGGACGA
>Ga0209091_10002408_pt1 | contig 15782 bp, 9 predicted proteins | sample ArcticOcean_MG_C_6_FD_187438 | JGI IMG/M metagenome (GOLD analysis project Ga0209091, IMG submission 187438) | Marine microbial communities from western Arctic Ocean - ArcticOcean_MG_CB8_128 (SPAdes) (version 2) | ecosystem: Environmental > Aquatic > Marine > Oceanic | place: Arctic Ocean...
ACCCGATTTATGAATACGGCAGTGAAGAACAGCGAACAAAATACCTTCCTAAACTTGCCAGTGCCGAATGGATAGGCTGTTTTGGTTTGACCGAACCTAATCACGGTTCCGATCCAGGCAGTATGGAAGCACGCGCGAAAAAAGTTGATGGTGGATTTAAACTGACTGGAAACAAAATGTGGATTACAAATTCACCAATTGCTGATGTCTTTGTGGTTTGGGCTAAAAACGATGAAGGCATAATCCGCGGCTTCATTTTGGAAAAGGGTATGGAAGGTCTGAGTACACCAAAAATTGTGGGAAAAATGTCAATGCGAACATCCGTTACCGGTGAAATCGTTATGGATGAGGTCTTTGTTCCAGACGGAAATGAATTACCCAATGTGTCCGGACTGAAAGGTCCTTTCGGCTGTCTGAATCGCGCACGTTTCGGCATTGCCTGGGGAACACTTGGTGCTGCCGAGTTCTGCTGGATGCAGGCACGGCAATATACACTGGACCGGATTCAGTTTGGACGTCCGTTGGCGGCAAACCAGTTAATACAAAAAAAACTGGCTGACATGCAAACTGAAATCACGCTGGGTCTGCAGGGAGTTTTGCAAATGGGACGCTTGATGGACCTAGGAAAATGCGCTCCAGAATTGATCTCATTGATGAAACGCAACAATTGCGGAAAGGCTTTGGAAATTGCAAGGCTCGCCCGTGATATGCACGGCGGTAATGGCATTTCCGATGAATTTCACGTCATCCGCCACGTCATGAATTTGGAAACCGTCAATACTTATGAAGGAACACATGACGTACATGCGCTTATTCTTGGAAGGGCACAAACCGGAATCCAAGCGTTTTGTTAAAATAATTGATAGAAAACAGACAGTTCTAAATTATTCTAACATTATGGCTTTAGATAACCTTTTCAAATTTATTATTCATTCCAGCAAAAACAGGAATCCCTGCCATGAGCAGATCTAAGTATTATTTCAGCTATACAAAATTAACGGATTCTCTTTTACGCTGGAATGACAACTTTTTACAAGTACGTCACAAAAAACTTATGATATCACCTGACATTCAGTTACCAAATGCTAATTAAGGCTGAACCACTTAATAATTTAGTCTCAACCCTCCTCAAAAAAGGGGGTAGTTGCATCGAAGAGGCTCAAGTGGTGGCCGACCATCTGGTTCGATCCAATTTGGCTGGACACGACAGTCACGGTGTCGGAATGCTGCCTCTTTATGTACGGATGCTCAAAGAGAATTTTCTACGTCCGAACCAAAAACCTGAATTGGTTAACGCCGACGGCTCGATTTTGATGTTTGACGGTCAGCGTGGTTATGGACAGGCAGTCGGTAAAATGGCCATGGTACAGGCGATTGAAAAATGCCATGAATCCGGACTGGTTTTAATGACACTCAGGAATACTCATCATCTCGGACGAATCGGAACCTACGGTGAGCAAAGCATTGCATCAGGATTGGTTTCGCTGCACTTTGTCAATGTGACTGACCATCCACCCTTGGTTGCACCATTTCGGGGCTCTGACGCCCGTTTTGCGACAAATCCAATTTGCCTCGCCATGCCCGGAACTAAAAAACAACCTCCGATTTTGCTGGATATGGCAACCAGCCGCATCGCACTAGGGAAAGCACGAGTAGCATTAAACAAAAACGAAGCACTGAAAGATGGACTTGTCATTGACCACAAAGGAAAACCCAGCAACGATCCAGAAGTAATGGCCGGATACTTATTTCCGGAGCGTCCTGACAATCCTCCACTCGGTGCACTGACTCCTCTTGGTGAGTACAAAGGTTTCGGTCTTGCCCTGTTTTGTGAATTACTCGGCGGACTACTCAGCGGCGGCGGAACTATCCAACCCGAACATCAGCGCCAAAACAGCATTATCAACAACATGTTCACCTTGGTAATTGACCCAGCAAGATTAGTGGATGTTCCCTGGATGCAACACGAAGTAGAAGCAATAGTAGCACACGCCAAAGCCTCCCCGCCTACCAATCCAGAAGAACCGGTTATGATTCCTGGAGATCCAGAACGAAATTCCATAAAGGAACGTCAATTTCAAGGCATTCTGATTGATGATGCAACCTGGGAGCAAATTCTTGATGCCGGTGAATCTTTAGGTCTTAGTCGGGAAGAAATGCTGAATTTAGAGAAGATATAATACAACGTGGACTTTTGCCGTCCTGCTGATTGCAGTACCTCATAGTGCTCTGGGACAACTATGGAATGTAATTGGTTGTCATTTGATTTCTGCCGCAATCGGCGTAGTCTGCTACCAGTGACTCCCTTCCGGCGGAATTGCTACAGGTGCCAGTGTTGGTTTGGCAATTGGAGAAATGTATTATACATGATGTATGCACCCTCCGGGCGGCGCAACTCCTCTGTCTGCAGTAATCGGCGCACCAAACATTCATGCTCTGGGCTAACAATATATTCTTACTTCAATTGCAATCAATACAGTAATCATTCTTCTGTCGGCACTTTTTTTTAACACCTTGTTTCATTGGAGGCGCTATTCTCCATTTGTACTATCAAAAGAATTCAGAAAGGACTACTATCAAGTTGTGAATGAACCAGTGGATCATGCTTATTTTGTTTATGCACTAAGTCAAATGGACACTTTCATTGATGTTACCTAAGATGATTTGCTGAAAATTTATCATTTGGCCACTGAAAGAAAAGTCAACTTAAATAAATAAAAATGAACTCTCCCCAGCCTGTCATAAAAACAATCGCACTTAAAAACAGTGTTCGTATTGTTACCGCCACAAGCTTATTTGACGGACATGATGCTGCAATTAACATTATGCGCCGTATAATGCAGTCACAGGGTGCAGAAGTGATTCACCTCGGCCACGATCGCAGCGTTGAGGAAATAGTCAATGTTGCCATTCAGGAAGACGCTCAAAGTATTGCAGTCAGTTCGTACCAAGGTGGACACATGGAGTTTTTCCACTACATGCTGGACTTGTTAAGGGAGAAAGGTTCAGGACATATTCAGGTTTTTGCAGGCGGCGGAGGTGTGATCATTCAAAGTGAAATTCAGGAATTGACGGATTACGGTATCAGTCGAGTTTATTCTCCTGAAGACGGCCGTAAACTTGGCCTGACGGGCATGATTGCTGATATGCTTAAACGTTCTGATTTTCAGGTTTTGCCGGATAAATTTGAACCTCATGCAGACAAACTGGTTACGGAAAACGTTCAACATATTGCTCATAGTCTGACTTGGATCGAACAATACGTGAAAGGTTCACAGATGGCACCTGAAAATAAAGTAGTGGAACCTCTGGAAGCAGTACAAAAAGTTTTGAATAAACTCCACTCACAAGACTCTCTGGTGGAGAATTCACAGGCTCCGGTGATTGGTTTGACCGGAACAGGAGGTGCAGGAAAGTCATGTCTGGCAGATGAATTGTTGCGAAGTTTTCTTGAGGAATTTCCTGAAAAGCGCATAGCTATTTTGTCAGTAGATCCCTCCAAACGCAAAACCGGTGGAGCACTTCTTGGTGACCGGATGCGTATGAATTCCATCAACGACCCCCGTGTTTACATGCGTTCACTGGCCACACGCCGTTCACACCTGGCCACTTCTACTGCACTGGAAGGTGCTGTTAGCTTACTGCAGGCAACCGGGAAATCCGGAGGCGGAGGATTTGATTTGATTTTGGTGGAAACTGCCGGCATAGGTCAGAGCGACTCAGAGATTTCGGATTTTGTTGATTTGAGTGTTTATGTGATGACACCGGAATTTGGTGCGGCTACTCAACTGGAAAAGATTGATATGATTGACTTTGCCGATTGTATTGTAATCAACAAATTTGACAAACCTGGAGCACAGGATGCTTTGCTGGCTGTGGGCAAACAGTATAAACGCAGTCGAAATGACTTTGATGCAACTACTGAAACAATGCCTATTTTTGGAGTGGTTGCCAATCGTTTCAACGACAGCGGTACAAACTGGTTTTATCACAATTTGATCGAAATCCTGATCAAGAAAAAATCACTTAACTGGAAACGCAGTCATGAAGCTGAATTTGCTATTTCAGAAATTACAGAGTTGATACCGTCGGACCGTAAAGAATATTTACGGCAAATCGCTGACTGCGTACGTACCTACAAAAAAGAAATCCGGAAAAACGCAAAGACTGCAGCGGAATGTGGACAATTGTACGGAACCCTTAAACAAATGCTGGGAGAAACCGAAAATAAAAATAGCTGGAACATACTACAGCCCTGCCCGATTGAAAATATTCCGGAAACTGCTCATACAGTGGCGGAACTATATAATGAAAAAATCTCAAAACTTCCGAAATCACTACGGGTGCAACTGAGTGAATTTCATGAAAATAACCAGGCGTATCTGGGCGAAAATTTCAGCTTTTATATTCGCAACAAAGAACTAAATATTTCGAATCACAGTATCAGTCTTTCTGGACTCAAAATTCCTAAAATCGCCACGCCCAAATTTAACGACTGGGGCGAGATTGCAAGCTGGTTGGGATTGGAAAATTTTCCCGGAAGTTTTCCGTTTACCGGTGGTGTTTTTCCTTTCAAACGTGAAGGCGAAGACCCGACCCGCATGTTTGCCGGAGAAGGAATTGCAGAGCGTACAAACCGGCGTTTTCATTTGCTGGCCTGTGATCAGCCTGCAACACGCTTGAGTACAGCGTTTGACTCGGTGACGCTTTATGGTTCAAATCCGAATTTGCGACCCGATATTTTTGGAAAAATCGGAAATGCCGGAGTTTCAATTTGCACAGTTGATGACGCGAAACGACTATATTCTGGTTTTGATCTGCTTTTACCGAAGACTTCCGTTTCCATGACAATCAACGGACCTGCTCCAGTGGTTCTCGCTTTTTTCATGAATGCAGCCATTGATCAGCAAATAGAAAAACATTTACGTGAAAACGGGCATTTAGAAAAAGCGAAAAAAACGCTCCAAGAACGCTACAAAAAACAGGATGTGGAGCCTCCGGAGTATCGTATGGAGCGTCCAGAAAATCACGATGGACTAGGTTTGGAATTATTGGGATTGTCCGGTAAACATTTTGTAGATAATGAAACTTACAGTGCTATAAAGGCTGATGTATTAAACAACATCCGCGGAACGGTTCAGGCAGATATTTTGAAGGAAGACCAGGCGCAAAACACTTGTATTTTCAGCACAAATTTTGCTTTGCAGATGATGGGTGACATTCAGGAATATTTTACTGCAAACGATGTCCGAAACTTTTATTCGGTAAGTATTTCCGGATATCATATTGCTGAAGCCGGAGCAAATCCGATCAGCCAGGTTGCCTTCACACTTGCTAATGGATTTACTCTGATTGAGTATTATCTGGCACGCGGCTTGGCAATTGACGATTTTGCGCGTAACCTGAGCTTCTTTTTCAGTAACGGAATGGATCCTGAATATGCGGTAATTGGAAGGGTAGCACGCAGAATTTTTGCTGTCACACTGCGTAATTTGTATGGAGCAAATGAACGCTCACAAAAATTAAAATATCACATACAAACTTCCGGACGTTCCCTGCATGCAATGGAGATGGATTTCAATGACATCCGGACAACACTTCAGGCACTTTATGCCGTTTACGATAACTGTAATTCACTTCACACCAACGCTTACGACGAAGCGGTTACAACTCCAACGGGTGAGTCAGTTCGTCGTGCACTCGCTATTCAGCTCATTATCAATCGTGAATTAGGACAGGCATTCAACCAAAATCCAATGCAAGGCAGTTTTCTGATTGAGGAATTGACTGAATTAGTTGAAGAAGCAATTTTGTCGGAATTTGTCAGACTTTCCGAACGAGGAGGAGTTTTGGGTGCAATGGAAACGATGTACCAGCGTAACAAAATTCAGGAGGAATCACTTTATTACGAAACTCTTAAACATTCTGGAGAACTGCCTATAATGGGTGTGAACACTTTTCTTAACCCAAATCCTGCTGAAACTGATACAGAAATTGAATTAGCGCGTTCAACGGAAGAAGAAAAGACAATGCAAATCCATGATCTGGAGAATTTTCATAAGTTCCACTCCAAAGAGCGAGACTCAATGATGGAACGTCTCAGAGAGGCGGCACTAAAAAATGGCAATATTTTTGAGATCCTGATGGAGTCTGTGCAAGTTTGTTCATTGGGACAAATCACTCAACAGCTTTACCAAATCGGCGGACAGTACCGTAGAAATATGTAAGGCATGAATTGACACTAAAACGATTCATTCTGATTTAGTGACAAATGAAATAATGTTGTCAGCCCTAAAATTAAGACCATATTTTGTTCCAAAATAAAAGTATTTGCACCTGCATTAAAAACAAACAATTTTTCAAATCTGAATTCAGTGGGGGAATTATTTATATTTCTTCTTAGAGCCTGACCATTTGATGCAGACTTGTTTTTTTAGCCGGATTAAAATTTATTTCTCGGGGTTTTGTCTAGTATTTTTTGAAAACAAACTACAAAAATCTTGTTCCTGAAACAGCACAGAAAAATCAAATTTAAGTTTCACGACACCTCGCAGATTCGATTTATCTTAGCCGATGGAATTACTCCATGACGCAAAACTTCAAAATTTTTGTTTTGGCAATTTAAGATCGTCGAGGCCCTATTTTCTTCCAGTTCTCCTCCATCAATAATCATATCAACCTTGTTGTTCAACTGATTATGGACTTCTGTTGCAGAAGAGCATTCCGGCATGCCTGTGAGGTTGGCGCTTGTACCAATTATTGGACAACTTCCCAATTCTATCAGGCACTGCGCAGCTGGAGCACTCGTGTAACGTACGGCTAAAGTTCCGTCACTGTTTTGAAGGTGTTGCGGAAGTTCCGGATTCGCGGCTAAAATCAAGGTCAGTGGACCCGGCCAAAAAGCATTCATTAAATCATCAATACGAGAGTCGTTCCACAGACAAAGACCTGGCAGCCATTCAGGTGTAGTCAGCACAAGCAACGGTTTATTTCTGGGCCGTTCCTTAATGTTATAAACACGATCTGCAACTTTTTTTAAAAACGCATTTCCACCCAAACCATAAAAGGTTTCAGTAGGAAAAGCCAGAACTTTATTATGCAAAAGTGCTGTTTTAACCAATATTTCTTCTGTTTTTGAAAAAGGAAATTTGACTAATCGTGCCATATTTTCCATCCTTGCCCTTGATTAGCAGTATTGTAATCAAGCTCTAAAAAGGCCTGTAATACCGTCTTAAGATTTTTTGAAGTCTTGTCATGCTTTTACACGCCCTGTTAAGTCTGAGAGCTCTTACGGCATATAATCCCAACCTTGACTGTGATCCTTGTCATTTGTTTTATTTACCATCAATCCACCCGGACAAGTGGCTTACCCTTCCGTATGTAATTCGTGAAACACGAAATGTGGTAAGAGCCAGGTGGTTACGTGAATCGAGGTATACTGGAGGTAACAACTTTCCCTGCCATTTTGTTATACTTTCAGCAGCAGAAACTGCTTTTTGTCTACTCAAAGAACGCCCCGATCGATTTAAGACTTCAACCATTAATTCTGCTACTGCATGGCCATAAAGAGTCCAGCGGTTGAGAGCCAGGTTTGGCGCATATTCACTGAGTATTAGCTTATGTAATATTTGACCAGGATGTTCTGTTTCAATTTTAAGGGGATATGCTGTTAAAACACGTACTCGTTCAGAAACTTTTTGACCCAACCACTCAGTTAGTCGACTATCCGCAAGCGCGTGTCCTGTTAACATGGGAATATTTATCTGAGGAGAAAACTTCAAGAAGTTCATAACATCAGTATAATTTCCCAATACAACCAGAAAATCTGGATTATTCCTACGAATCAGCTGCCATTCTGCGTTAAGCCGTCCTGCTTTTCCCGGCAGCAGTTTGGCAGAAACGTTATACAATTCTTTGGTCAAGGCTTTTACTGACCTCTGATATACAGGATTTTCAGGATACCAGATGATAAACTCTTTTCCAGTGTGTTTTTCTGTAATATATTTTCCAATAACACGCGCTTCGGTTTCAGCAGTAGGCATAAAACCAAAGACATTTGCACGAAGGGGTTGTGTCCATTCCGGCAAATCTGAGCCGACAAAAAAACTTGGCAGTCTTTGCTCTTTTAACAAAGGGTAAACTGCTTGATGAGTTTTACTGCCAATACCACTGAAAACAGCAAATATGTCATTTTTTAAAGTCAGTTCCTCCAGTTCCTCTTTAGCTTTGTATGGTTTCAACTGATCATCAATTATTTTCAATTCAATTGAACGACCGTGTACTCCGCCCTGATCATTTACATATTTAAAATAGGCCTGCGCGCTTTTTCCAATATCAGAATATTCCTTTGCAGGTCCACTCAATGGCTGATGAGTTACAAAAACAATATTTTTTGGAAAGACTCCGGTTTCGGCAAAACAGAAATGAGTAATTGAAAACAAAAATACAAGTATGACGGTCAGTCGAAACAGTTTCATATTTTTCATGTATATTTAATTAACTCGACAGTCACGAGTTTTATCATGTCAACCCAAACATCTGTGAAGGATCTTATAAGGTAACAACACTTTATAAAATCTTTCCTTTCGGTCGAGATGTCATTCAGCAGTCAATAATATGAGTTTCTTATTAAATTTAATGGCTCACGCCTTAATTAATTGTGATAAACTCAAAAAAAATAAGCAACACATGTTTGACATTCATTAACAGTCTATAAGCTATTATATCAAAAACTTACATGTTCAGTAATTTTCATTCCACAATCAGTTCGATAACTAGTGTTGTCGGGGTTACAACCGGTTACTAAAGCATCAATAACAGCTTATTATTTTAGCTCAAAACAAAGGAGCTGCACCCAATTCTGACAGTTGATGCAGTAAACCGGTAAAACGGCGTGTTGAACCTTCATTTTCAACGGCCTTCTTAATAGCTGCATCTGTTCCAATCAAAACAACTAACTGTTTCCCACGGGTGATTGCAGTGTAGAGTAAATTCCGCTGAAGCATCATATAATGGTGTGTAGTGAGAGGAACTATCACTGCCGAATATTCACTTCCCTGGGATTTGTGAACCGTGATTGCGTAGGCCAGAGATAGTTGATCTATCTCTTTCCCCTGGTAATGAACAATTTGCTGATCAAATTTAACATGCAGTTCTTTGGTTTTTGGATCGCAATTAACAATTCTTCCAAGATCACCGTTGAAAACCAGTTTCTCATAATCATTTTGCTGCTGCATCACTTTGTCTCCAATCCGGAACCACTGTTCAAGATGTTCCAGACCTTTTGCATCTGGATTTATTACATCCTGCAGTTTCCGGTTTAGATTTATTGCACCTGTGACTCCACGGTGCATCGGCGTCAGGACCTGAATATCCATCATCGGATCAAGCTCGAAACGCTGGGGAATCCTTTCGGTACTCATCAGCAGTATTTTTTCAACAATTTTTTCCGGATTCGACTCTTTAATAAAATAAAAATCCAGCAGCTGATTATCATCTTCCGTTTGTCGATTTGAGCTACTGAAGTCCGGCATTTCTCCCCGACGAACTTTGTGAGCATTGACTGTAATAAAACTATCAGCTGCCTGCCGAAAAATATGATCGAGGCGCACAACGGGAATTAATCCGGATTCAATTAAATCCGACAACACTGCTCCTGCACCCACTGACGGCAATTGATCTACATCCCCGACTAGAATCAAACGTGACGCAGATGGAACGGCTTCCAGCAAACTATCCATCAGCAGAGTATCGATCATTGAAGTTTCATCAAGGATCAGCAATTCCTGCTCCAGAGGATTTTCCCTGTCACGCTTAAAACCTATGTTGCTTGCTTCAAGAAGACGGTGAATTGTGGAAGCTGCAGCACCGGTAGTTTCAGTGATTCGTTTTGCAGCACGTCCAGTAGGTGCAGCAAGTGCAATTGCAGGAATTCTGGTACGCATCAGTCCAAGTATAAACCGCACAATGGTTGTTTTACCTGTACCGGGGCCACCCGTTATAATCAGCACTTTATGCTGAAGAGCTGCTTCAACTGCCTCTCTCTGGGCAGGATCAAGCTTCAGGCCAACTTTTAGTTCCTGCTCTTCTATCAGATAAGATTCACCCTCATAAACCGTATAGGCTTCACTGTTAAGGATTCGAAAAATATTCTCCGCAACACGCCGTTCTGCTTTGTAAAATCTCGGACGGGAAACCAATTCCTGCTCATTACCTGAAGCATCTTCAATTTTATCACTATTCAACAAACGATCTTCCAGCAATTGCCGAATTGATGACTCCAGCATTGATGAATCAATATTAAGCTCTTGCACCGTTTTTTCTAGCAAATCCCGACGAGGGAAACAGGTGTGACCATTGAGTGCCTGTTGTTCCAGCATATAAAGTAAGCCTGCGTCAGCACGATGCGGAGAGTTATTATCGAATCCCAGATTGCGTGCAATACCATCTGCAGTAAGAAAACCTATTCCCGGTATATCAGTTAACTGATACGGATTTGCTTTGATCAAAGGAATACTGTTCAAGCCATTCTTCACAAAAATACGTTGTGCATAAGCGTGTGATATTCCTACTCCACGCAAAAAAGTCATTACATCCCGGAGACCTCTTTGAGCATCCCACGCATCAAGCAGAGATTTTTGTTGTTTTCTGCCGACGCCTTTAACTTTCGATAATAATTTTGGAGAACTGTCTATAATTTTAAAAGTATCTTTTCCGAACTTTTTGACAATTCGCTCTGCCGTTATTTTACCAATTCCCTTAAATACTTCAGAAGAAAGGTAGCGTATAATCCCTTCTTCAGAGGTTGGTTCAACAGGCATGAATTCACGAATCGAAAATTGACGTCCATAAGTTTTGTGATTCTCCCAACTGCCTTTTAAACGTAATGTTTCATGCTCATGGGTGTTGAAAACAATGCCTTTTACAGTGATCGGCCTGATGGAATTTTCTGTTATAAATGTACCAATTAAAAATCCGTTTTCCGGATTTGTGTACAAAATTTTTTCCAGAGTACCGACTAAGCTAACAAAGTCTTCGGACATTGGTTTTTCAGGAAGTATAATAATTAATTTTATATCAAATTAGTATCAGAATGGGATTCAAACCAGCCAGTTTTTCCCATGAGGTAACTTTGTTGAAAAAGGGACTCAAAAAACGGAAGCACATGGCTTTCGGGCTTTTACAAAAAAACCTTGCAGTAGTAATCAGCAATCGAACAATTACTTTTTGGTTTTATTGAATAATATTATATTCCAGCAAGTACTAATTTGGTGGAATATAAAAAGGAGACCGGATCATCTGTAGTAAATCGAAGCGCCACTTCCCACCTTCCTTCAGCAGCAAAAATGATTGCTGCTTTGTAAATTGTAAATCTAGAATACTTTTGTGTCGAAATACAATTGCAGCATTAACATAAAGCAATGTAAGGTATCGATATGATATTTCAGGTTCTTTTCCAGTTTTCAAACCAGCCGGAACCCAGTCCAGTTCAATCATTCGTGTTGCAAATTCTTCAATGCTAATTTGATCTGTGGAATGTTTTTTGCCGAATTTGTATAATTCAAAATAGCGTTCCTCCTGCCAGAGTTGCAGATAGTTCAGAAACACAACCCTGGTTTCTTTACGGATTGCCTCCAATTCAAAAGGTGTAGGTTGACGGGCAATTGCACCATGAACAGCTACAAATAAACTGAGTACGCAGAACAAAAAAAGTAGTGTGAATAATTTATTTTTTGAAAATATCAGCTTATTCAAATTTACCGATTTATAATTCATACAACTCTACGGTACATCTGCAAACATAGAGATTCAACTGCAAGTGACTTATTTGCATTAAGTTCAATGGTTCTTCTTGATTCTGCTATCAAGCCAAAAATTTCGAAAATTTGCTGCAGAGTAAAATGCTCTCCACTTTTTCTCAATGAAGAAATGCAGTTTTCATCAGAACCAACTGTCTGGTTTATCAGTTTTTCTTCGGGAAGACCACGAAACAGCCATGTTAAATCACGAAACCAAGTTTCCAGAAAATCCAGCAGCAAACGCCATTCTTCATTTTTTGATTTAGCCCAGGTTTCACAGGTCCGTAGCATCTCTTCCAGTGTTGCTGCAGAAAATGTGGTCAGCCAGTGGATGGCCGTTTGCTGGACAGTTTCCATAAGTTCAAGACGTTCAGCAAGATTTACATTTACGCTTCCCATACTGAAGGAACTGAGCAACTGAATCCGGGCAGTTGACAGGTTCGTTGTGTCCCGCAAAATCCGTTCCGAAATTTCCTCAGTCAATGGACGAAATCGTATTTGTTGGCAACGCGAAACAATTGTTTCCAGCAGTTGTTGTGATGAATCCGCAATCAAAATCAGCAAAGTATTCGGTGCCGGTTCCTCTAACGTTTTTAAAAAAGCATTAGCTGCTTCCCGGCCCAAATGCTGTGCTCCATCAAGAATCAATACGCGTTTTTTTGCCTGATCCGGATGAAGGTGAAGCCAGTTCAATGATTTACGGATTTGATCTATCTTAATAAACTTGCCGTCAGGAATCAGAACCTGGAAATCCAGAAAATTCTGTTCTGCAATTTGAAAACAAATATCACATTCTCCACAAGCATCTTCTCCACATTTTCTGCAATTAAGTTTTTGTGCAAGAGCAACAGCTGTTTTGTATTTACCAATATTTGCCTGGCCGGTGAACAACCATGCATGAGGCATCCTGTCCCTCTGAACGGCTTGATTCAGCAGGTCAATTGCGTGTTCTTGTCCGTAAATTTCTCTAAACGACATTGTTCTATCAGGAATTGAAAAGTGGAGAAAAGCTGACATTAAAAGCAAAACCGAGATAAATAGCGATTCCAATGATGTCGCTAGTAGTTGTAATAAAAGGCCCTGTTGCTATAGCAGGATCGATATTCATTCGTTTAAGTATAATTGGAATTGTTGAACCAACTACTGCTGCAAAACAAACAACGATCAATAATGAAATTCCTGATGTAATGGCCCTCCCAACATCATCAGTCAGGTACCATGACATGCCTGCCAGTATGAAAGAACAAATAATTCCATTCAAAAATGCGACCCTTAACTCTTTCCAGAGCCGAACAAGAATATCAGTAGTTTGTATTGCTCCTGTGGCAAGTCCACGCACAACAATTGAAGAAGACTGTATGCCGATACTTCCTCCAAGTGCTGCTACAAGAGGAATAAAATAAGTTACATCCGGTAGCGAAATAAGAGCATTTTCATACAAACTCATCACTATAGCAGTTAAAAAACCTCCAAACAAACCAACCAGCAACCAGGGCAACCTATCACCTGAAGCTCGTAAAACCGATGTCTCACTAACCTCTTCGTCCCCTGTACCGGCAATATGACCCATATCTTCATTATATTCATCAACAATCACATCCACCAAATCATCCAGAGTAATACGGCCGATTAGACGCAAATGCTTATCTATTACCGGAACAACTACCAAATCATATTCCTGCGCAATCCGTGCAACTTCCTCCTGATCCAAATCCTGATCAACAGCAACCACTTCATGATCCATCAAATTTTCAATTAATTTATGGCGCTCCGCCAACAAAAGTTCAGTAGTACCAATTGTACCAATCAAGTGATCATGATCATCGACAACGTAAGCTGTATAAAATAATTCGAAACCCTCCTTTTTAACAAATTTTTGTATTTCTTTGATTGCTGCTGCAACCGTTTGGTCTCTATGGATCGCCACAACATAGGGCGTCATGAGTCCGCCTGCACTTTCTTCATCATATTGAAGAAGATTGGTCAGTTCTTCACGATCTTTTTCCGGCAGTTTCTCAAGCAACGCTTCAGCTTTTTCATCATCCAACAGACCAACAAAGTCAGCCGCATCGTCCTGCGGCATATCCTCGATTGCATTACTCAATCGATCAGTAGATATTTGTTCTACAATATCGCCAAGAATGGAAGGTGAATCCTGCAGATTGTTTAGCACCTCTGAAGACGTTCCCCGATCCAGATTTTCCAGTAATACCAACTGTTGCTTCAATTTTAACTGAAGCAAAATGTTGGCAATTTCCAAAGGTTTAAGCGGTTCAAGTATGCTTTTCAACAACTGTGTCCGTTCCGTGTTGATCAGTTTATTGACCAGCTTATGGATTTGTGTGTCGCGACTTTTAGTCATGATTATATTTGCAAAAAATTCAATTATATCTGCACTTATTTAAGCGGTTGCCATTCCTCCACAAAATCTACAAGAAGTCTCACCCCGACACCAGTAGCCCCACTGTTGGGCTGGTAACCGAGATGTTTTACATTCCAGGATGTTCCTGCTATATCAAGATGGACCCAAGGTGTTTTTTCTACAAAATGTTCTAAAAACAGACCTGCAACTATGACTCCGGAATCACCTCCGCCAATATTTTGTAGGTCTGCATATTTACCCTTGATGGATTCGCCATATTCGGGGAAGCTTGGAAACTGCCAGACCCGGTCACCACTAATATTTCCTGCTCTACGTACTTGTTCCATCAAGGCATCATTGTTCGAGACTGCTCCAGTAGTGAGGTGCCCTAGTGCAGCAACACATGCCCCAGTGAGAGTAGCCAGGTCGATAACCGCATCAGGCTTGTACTCCTTAACAACATAACTAAGTGCATCACCAAGAATCAGTCGGCCTTCTGCATCTGTGTTGAGGATTTCAACCCGTTTGCCGTTATGTGCTGTAACTATGTCTCCCGGACGTTGGGCATCGCCGCCAGGCATATTTTCCGTTGTTGGAATAACAGCAATAATATTTAGTTTTGGGTTAACCTGTCCTATGACTTTCATTGCACCCAAAACGGCTGCAGCACCGCACATATCGAATTTCATTTCGTCCATATTTTTCCCAGGCTTGAGTGAAATTCCACCTGAATCAAATGTTACCCCTTTTCCAACAATTGCAACTGTTTGTTTGGCCTGCTGATGAGTATACTCCAAAATAATTAATTTAGCCGGTTCACGGGAACCTCTTGACACACCAAGGAGCATCTCCATACCCAGTTTTCTCATATCTTTTTCTTCCAAAACCGTGCATTCCATTTTGTATTTTATAGCAATCCTTTTTGCCTCAGCCGCAAGATCTTTTGGTTTCAAATCATTTGCGGGCGTATTACCTAATGTACGGGCCAGATTTGTCCCTTCAGCACGTATTTTCCCATTTTTTAAATCTTTCAATGAAGTAAGTTTTTCCGGGTCACAACATTTAATCGTAATTGATTTGGAGTTCTTTTTTTCATTTTGTGATTTTTTGTAAGTGTTAAACTCATAGGCACCTAAAGTTAAACCTTCTACCAGAACCTGTCCTGCATCTACTTCAACTGCATTTTGAATAAGTGAGGTCACAACAAATCCAACCTTATTTGCTTTCAGTAAAGTCAGCATTTTTCCTGCTTTTCCTGCAGCACGTCTCAACGTCTCAGCATCTAATTCATCTTTTTTACCCAGACCAATCGCTAATATTTGCGGGATTTTTGCATAACCAGAAAACAAATGCTGACTTTTGTCTTTCTTACCTGTAAAAACTTTCAATTTAATTGAATCGTTCAGGTTTTTTTTGAGATCTCCTGGAAGGGCACTTAGTCCACTTCCAGAAAGGTCTGAGTCTTCAACTACAAATACGACCAGAGCACCCAATTTTTCACTTGTGAAAGAATCATTACTGTATTCAATTTTTAGTTCCATGTTAAAACTTTTTATAAAAAGATGATAATTCAGCACCCATATACTAAATACACGGTATTTAAGTGTCAGGTTAAATTTTTT
>Ga0209091_10002417_pt1 | contig 15747 bp, 8 predicted proteins | sample ArcticOcean_MG_C_6_FD_187438 | JGI IMG/M metagenome (GOLD analysis project Ga0209091, IMG submission 187438) | Marine microbial communities from western Arctic Ocean - ArcticOcean_MG_CB8_128 (SPAdes) (version 2) | ecosystem: Environmental > Aquatic > Marine > Oceanic | place: Arctic Ocean...
TTCCATCTTTTCAAACATCAAACCGACGTTGAGATTGTTGAACGAGAAAATGAGCAGAGAGACAAACTTACCGGACTTTTCCGCCTGGCGAAACGAATGCAACGAACAAAAGAAGTTGCACCCATTCCCGATGCCAAACTTGCAAAACGACGAGATTTCACCGCAAGCGGCTATTCAGTTGTTGTACGAAGTGACCAACGGCGAGGCGGTGATTTCCACCGGCGTCGGTCAGCATCAAATGTGGGCCGCGCAGCACTATTTGTTCGACGAACCGAGAAATTGGTTATCGAGCGGTGGTTTAGGTTCCATGGGCTTTGGTTTACCCGCAGCTATTGGCGCCGCCGCCGCGAGACCGGATAAAGTTGTCGTCGATATCGACGGCGACGGGTCGTTCGTCATGAACATTCAAGAGTTGGCGACGTTGCACGCCGAGCAGTTGCCGGTCAAATGCTTCATTTTGAACAACCAATATTTAGGCATGGTCGTACAATGGGAGGACCGATTTTACAAATCGAATAGAGGACACACGTACTTAGGGTCTCCAGACCACGAGGAGTACCACGAAACGAAAGACGAGTCGATGATTTTCCCAGACTTTGTGACCATCGCAAAGGGATTCCGCGTCCCCGCGGAGAGAGTGACGAAAATGAGCGAATTGAAAGGCGCGATTGAACGCATGGTGAACACGCCGGGGCCGTACTTGTTGGACATCATGGTGCCTCACCAAGAGCACGTGTTACCGATGGTTCCAGGTGGGGGTTCGTTTAAGGATACGATCACCTCTGGCGACGGGCGAACGGCCTCGGATTTAGGCAAGAAGATGGACGGTCTGTAGACGCGAAAGAGAGAGAGAGATCCCAGAGGCGGCAACGCCGACGCTCTCGCCGTTTTTGATTAACGACGGACGCCTTGTGTAAAAATTATATTTTCTTCATTACTACTACTGGTACATTTTATCTACATCACATAAAAATACAAAAGCGTTTGTTTGCTATCGATCAATCTATCTATATCGATCGTTCTATTTGCGGACTAATTCTATATGCACATGTTTATATTTCTACTGTTGCGCGTCTTGTTCTCGCGGTTCGTTCTCGGGAGCCTCTTCCTCCTCCGGCTCCGACTGTAAAAGTGGTTTCGTCGACACTTGAGAATCCATCAAGCCGGCGATTAATCCGTCCTCTTTCTTTTCCTCGCCTCGTTCTTTTGCTTTTTCTTCTTCTTCAGAAGAAGAAGGATGCGCCTCTCTGCTTCCGCTCAACAAAGGCGACATTTTTTCCACGAATATCTTCGCCTCCTCCCTCTCCTTGGCGTCTAAAATCTTCCTCTGTCCGTGGACGAAGGACAAAATCCCGTTCCACCCGAACCCGACGATGTTCATGAACGGAATCGTCAAGTGCCTCGGAACGACCCAGAAGTTGAACATTTGCGCGGGAACCCAGACGATCCACAAAGCGCGCATGGTTTCAAACACCGTATCGTTCCATAACGTTTTCAAAGTCCCGTAAAACTCTCCCGCGCTGGTTTTGTTTTCCGACCACATCTTAATCGCCAAGAACGTTGGGAAGTATACAAAAGGCGCGACGAAGAGTTGATCCGCGGCAACGATTGCCCCAGTCGCGCCTGGAATCCCCATCTTTGGTTTCATCACCCCGTACAGCGGTTTCAACATGTGATTGTACAAAGAGTACTGAAACGCGCCTACGTACGCCACGCCGAGGGCGAAGAAACACCCAACCCTCTGATAATCCAAATGCGTGTTCCCTTCCACGAATATTTGTACAAACGCGTCCGAACTGACGCATTTAAACACACTCGTCGCCAAGGCGGCTAAAAAAGGCTTCTCTAAAAACACTTTCTCGTACAAACACATCCAATATTCCTTGTACCATCTCAACGTCGCCGGATGAAACAAAACGTTCGGAAATTTCACCCCGGCGTGACGTAAAGAACTAATCGGGTTCGGTGGTTTCTTATACGCTCTGGCCACCGCATCTATGGTCGCGTAATCGATCACTTGCTCGTTTTTTTGCCAGTACGGGTTAAAAAAATACGCCGACGGCGCCGACAACCCGCCTCCCGCCTCCGCTTCCGCCGTAGAAGTCGTCGGATGATTTTGATTCAAACGTTGTTGTTGTTGTTGGGTCTTTCTGCTCAATTTACTATTATTACTACTAAAAGACGACCAATACTCGTTCAAAGTCTTCCTCGCGTTTTCGATCCGACCAAACGCACTGGTAGGAGTACTACTACTACTACTCGTACTCGTCTGTTGTGCTCCGTAAAAATCCTTCTTGTTCGGGCGCGGTTGTTGTTTTGCAACCACGTCTTCTCCTCTGTTTACGCCTCCTCGTTTCATCCGTTCGACGACCAGTTTCCTCGCGTCTTTGAGAACCTCCGAGGCTGTTCTTTTCGTGCTCATGAATAATCTTCGCGTCATCGAATCTTTCCCGTGGGGGAGCCGCCAACGAGTAATCAGAGCAAGAAGAAGAAGAGATGAAACACAAACGACAGCAAAGAAGAACGCAAAGATGGGCTTCAGCGCAGGTGTGTCGTGCGCGTAACGGAGAAAGAAAGTAAACCTTATTTCGTATAAAAAATGGTGGTGTTAATGGTGTTCTTATCGCGCTTAAATTCTCGTTTTTTGTGACGTCTACCACTTGGAAAAATGTGAGAAAAATACGCAAAGCGCGACATTAATGATGCGGCGAGAAGAAGATCTCTTTAGCTCTCTCTCTCTCTCTCTCGCTGTAATACTACTCCTTTAATTCTCTGTCATCACAGGTCTCGTTGTTGAAACTCTCTTCTGTTTTTTTCTGTTTTGAAAACGCGCGGACGTGGAAGCTCAGGGTGACCTTCCTTTGCGGCGCTTCTTCGTGTACTACTACTTCTCCTCCTCCTCTTTCTGCGCTCGCTGAAGAGCTTGTTTTTGCCACGGCGTTCGAGTTCCAATAGGTGCGCGCGGCATTTAAGGACGCATCTGTTTGGTGGAACCCGGACGCGCCCATTTTTAGGAGGAGTTGAACGTCTTGCGAAGACATCGGAACGGCGCGTTCGATGATTTCGCTACTACTACTACTACTACGACTAATTGGCGATAAGGACGTCAATTCTTTGAGTTGCTTTTCGACGCGTTCGGATTTGTTGTCTTCGATGTTGAGACAAATAACGCCGCGTTCTTTCGCCTCGTTCGAGCGCAACTCCTGTAAATGCAAAGGCGACGGAGAGACGACGAGTAACGTGCCTTTTTCTTTCATCGTTCTTTCGATTTCTTTTCCGTTTCGAGGCGCAAAGACGCTCAAAGAAATGTCGACGCTGTCGTCTTCCATCGGCACGTCGTTCGCGTCGGCAACGGCAAAGAAGAATTCCGCCCCGTTTACTTTTTCTTCTCGGCTTCTTTCATTTTTATTAGCAGTAGTAGTTATCATCATTCGTTTCGCGGCGACTCTTACCGCTTCTTTACTCGCGTCGATGCCGATAAATCTAAATCGAACGTTCCGTTTCCTCGCTCTTTCGCGCAGCGATACGACATCTGAATCGTCTGAATCGTTTTCCCCAAACACCAACCACCTCGAAATCTTCTCCAACCAGTACCCGTCGCCGCACCCGATGTCTGCAATCGTACAAAAAACCACTCCTTCCGCCTCGTCTTCTTTGTCTTCTTTCCTCTTATTGTTCTTCTCGAGCGCTTGTTCCGCTCGCGCGCGTTTCTTCGCCTCCAATTTTTTCCGTCGAGGACCAACTTTAAAGCCACCATTATTATTCCCATCGGGATGATGATGGGTTTTCTCGCTCTTCTCGCTGTTGCTATTCTTTATACCACTGCTTTCATCATCGTCAGCGTTTTCCTCTCTTTCGACGCATCGAGACACCGCCTCGCTTACTTCTCGTTTCAGTTTCTCTTCGAAGAGAAAATCAAACTTTTGGGAGTCGAGAAACAGTTTCCGGCTTTGTACCATCTCCTTCGTATCTCCTGTTACTGTTTTTGTCATCAGTAAGTTCGCGAATCCTTCTCTCGCGATATCTCTCGAGTGCTCGTTTGGGCATCGTAATGCCGTCGAGTTCTTCGTTAACGGTTTTGCGCACGTGGGACATTTGAACGGAGAAAAGGAGGAGGAATAAGAAGCGTCTGAAAAGCACGACAACACCTCGTTTCTTTTACTCCTGTTGTTTCGCCACCCTCCTTTTTTCCTCTGAAAAGCGATTTTTGTCGGGAGGAGGAGGAAAGAAGACGACGACGACAGTAACGCGCGATGACAGAAGGAAAAGTCACTCATGTGATGAGAGAAAAAATGAAGAAAAAATCGAGTCGCGTAGCGTTGTCTCTCTCTCTCTCTTTAGTATTACAAGGGTGCGGCGGCTTTAGGACGCGTGCAATTATTCTGATTCTGATTCTAATTCTGATACGTGCAATTCCCCATGCTCGTATCGCCAACCGGATGGTAACTCGCAGTTGTTGTCGAGGAGGTATTGTACACATTCGGGGTGGTTGTTCTTGTGCGCTTCTCGAACGGCACAAGAGAGCCACGGCGCTTTGCCTTCTTCACGTAAGTATTTGAGACACTCGAGATGACCGCTTTCGGCAGCACGTGCACACGTTCTCCAATCGATAGGACACTCATTTGCAACGCAATACTTGACCATTTCCAGATTACCTTGTTCTGCGGCCTCAGTAATCGTCTCTACATGCCACTCACATTTTTTCTCCTCTCGCGCCCACTTGAGCAACTCGAGTTTATTCGTTCGAACAACTCGATTGCAGAAAGCTATTTCTTTATTCATCCAGCCTCTCGGCCACGACGATTTATTCTCCCACGCAACTTCCAAAGTCGATATCGACGACATCTCTTCAATCGAAAACTCCTTTTTCAACTCCCCCTTGCGAGATGATCTCTTCACCAACTTTCTCGTCTCCGTATTCACTCTGTGCAAGAATTTGATATCAGTCGCATTCAACCTCGGAAGAATATGTGTGAAACAAACATCGTCGTTCTTCACGATCAAATCCCACAACAAAGAATCTCTCTGGCCAACATTCCTCTTCTGCGCTCTCGTCTTTACTCCTCCTCCTCCAGACATTTTGATGATGAGACTGTGATTGTAAATGCTTTCTTTCCTACTACTAATGAATGGACATATTTCGCGCTCAGATTAGCGTCGTATACTCTGAGGAAAAAGGTAGTCATACTCCTCTAGAGGGGAGAAATACAGACTTAAACGAGTAAGAACTAAGCACTTAAGAGTAAGAAATAAGCACTCAGAGAGCTAAATTTGAGTAAGACTTAAGTACTCACACCCTAAATACTCTGAGTACGTACTCCTTACTCTGCTTAAAATCACCACTTTTTTTCCCGCCAAAATTCTCTCTCCTCATTAGTGTAGTAGATACAAACGTAATTTACTGCGCGCTACTAAACTCTCGCCTTTCGCGACGAACGCCTCTTTTTCTCGAATTCAAAACTCGACCTTTACGCGGCAGAGAAGAGTCAGAAGAGAGATGAAGAACAAGAAGCTTTCAGAGAAGGAAAAAGATGAATCTAAAATCGATTCGTTCTTGCATCCAATCGATTCGTCGTTGACACATCTCGCCTCGAAAATCGAACGGATGTGCTTCCCGTCTTTAAAAGCGAGAGAGATTTTAGGAGAAGAAAAAGAAGGGGAAAACGACGATGGCGTGGTACGTTTTTATTTACATACATTCTCTCTCTCTCTTTAAGAACGTTTCATGTCGCTTTTCTTTTCTCTCTCTCTCTCTGAATTGATCTCTAACGAACTCCTTTGTTTTCTTCTCTAAAGACGAAAAACCTGTGGCATTGCGTCATCGCGTACGTCGTACTCACATCTCACGCGTACAAGAACGAGTACTTCGTGAAGAAAAATTTAGGGGACGTTTTGATTCATTTTCGCGTCAACGCGGCGGATTTCTTCACCGCGTGTCGGACGTTCGCGTGCGTGTGCGCCAAGCCGCTGAGGAAGATTTTGAGGGAGGAAACGAAACATCCTCTGTTGAAAGGAGATGAAAGGGACGAGGACGAGGACGAGAGCGAAGACGGAGATGAAAACGCGAGGAAGAGACAAAAAACCGAGGACAAGAAGGACGACGACGATACAAAAACGAAGAAAGCGCCGACGATCCCGACGAGAAAAACGAAATCTCCTAAACTCAACGCGGATGATTCCGAGGACTTGGAAATTGCCGAAATGAAACGATTGGAGCAATTTTTGGGCATGGATAATTTGCGAGCGTCGTTTGCGTTTAGCAAAGTCATCGCGACAAAGTTCGAGCAGTTTTGTAAGACGCACTTTCGCGTGGACGAAACGTTGGGACGAGCGTATTGTCGGTTCGCGTGGAACGCGTTTTCGTTGACGAAAGTGAAATTAGGTACGAGCTTGTTCGAAGACGAGGATAACGAGGAGGACGGCGACGACAAGAAAACGAAAGAGAAACCAAAGCTGATGTTGTCCTCGAGACATAAAAAGAGGAAAGGCACGTACGCGGAAAAGAAAGAGACGATTAAAAAAGAAGACGCCGAAAGAAGAGAGAGCAACTTTAATAACGAGAACAAAAAAGTCTCGTCGCACACCACACACGCGGGAGGAGTACCAAATTTGTACGAGCAGTTTCACCTTCTCGTCGCGATTCAAGCGTTCGCGTTAACCAATGCCCCGGAAACGTGTTTAAGAACGAGCTTGGAAAACATGCTCTCGATGACGGAAAAGGATCCGGAAACCGGCGAGCCTTTGGCGCTGGAATCTTTGTGTCGATCGAGCAAGACGAAGCTCGCGAGCTGTCAGAAAATGTTGAAGAACATCGAAAAGTTGCACGAATCTATTTTGAAAGAGAAGAACACGTTGAGAAAGAAGTATTTCGAGAAGAATAAGAAGAATAAGACGGCGATGGAGAACGTCAAGTTAGCTTCGGATATCTTTGAACGCGAGTACGTGGAAGCGGTGAGAGAGAAATTCGGATGTCGCGCAATCAACGAGAAATTGTACGTGCCGTTCCTTTTAGCGGAAGAAGAAATAGATGAGGAGAAGCAACGAGAGAAAAATCTTCCCGCGCCGTTTGATGTGCTCAAAGGCGATTTGCGAGAACAACCGATTGGTTTCGCGAGACTGCGAGCCGCAACGCCGATGCACAAGAAGGATAAAAGTTTCACGTTTCAAACCGGATCCGCGATGGAAGCAGCTGTAGCAGTAGCTACTGCTGCTACTACCGCTGCTGCGACGAATACTACGAACAACGGGGGGACTTTTATTCCGCCTACGCCGCAATCGCCGTACGCCGGGTTCAATAAAACTGTCGCCGGCGCGGCGGTTGATTATAACAACGTCCAAAACACGCCGATTTCAAACGTCATGTACGGCGTCGAATGGATCGATCGAATCGTTTCGCCATCATCAAACAACGTTGATAACACGCAGCAAAACGACGAGACTTTACGTTTACTCCGCGAATGCATCCGAACAAAGAACAACGACAAAGATAAACTCCAAGACGCGTACGCGCGCGCCGAGCGTATGATTACCAAGTGCAACACGCTCACTCGCGAAGATGCGTTCACAAATCTCAACGCCGCTGCGAAGCGAGGCAACGTTTCGAAATCACTCGATAACATCGTCGACAACAGGGCGACGGATGCCTTGGCGGTGTTCAAATACTTCTTTCGAGCGATTTTGAGAGACGAAATCAATCGCATGGAGGCGACGACGACGACGACGACGAACGCAAACACCATCTCTGATTCGACGAAGCGTGCGATATCGATGCTCGTGGACTCGAAACGATTCGTCGAAGTAGTCGTCGCCTTATCCGTCGAGGTAGTTTCCGTCGCGCGAAACGGAGTCCATTTGAGCACGAGTAATGGAATCTACGACGTCGGTCCAAGTTTCACCGGGAATGGCGGTAATCGCGCGATTACGTTGCGCTTTCCAGCCATTCCCAACGCGATTGGTTTAAACGCGTTCGATGTTTTGAACAGCATCGAGCCGTTCGTGAGATCGAGACCGGAAATGCCGAGAGAAATCAGAGCGTACTTTGGTCGAATCGAAGAGTCTATGTTAGAAAAGTTAAGCTGGAAAAAAGATTCGAGTTTGTATCCACTTTTGCGCGTGGCGACGACGAAGAGCTGCGCGAAGAAGAAGAACATCGGGGAGACCGCTGCGATTGCTGCCGCTGCTGCTGCTGCTGCTGCAAAGAGCGAAGATAATATTACGGACAACAACAACAACAACAACAACGACAACGACAACATCCACTCAAACAGCGCCAATCAAATCGCCGCCGTACTTCTCGGCGGCACGTTAGCATCAGGGCAAAAAGTCACCAAACCGCTCTCAAAACACCACACAGCGCGGTCGTTAACGCACATGCAACAATTCGATCGCAATGTTCTCGGGAAAGGAGGAGGAGGAAGAGGAGGAGACTCGAATGATGACTCTCCGATTGATGAAGAGAAGAAGAAGGCGTTAGATGTGGCACAAATGGCACATACCGCGTTGCGTTCGCCGCCTCGAACGACGACTATTATTGGTAGTGGGCATATGAGCGCATTTTCACCTTTGAAAACAAGCGCGTTTACGGCGTTTTCAACTCCGGCGAGACGAGCGTCCGATAACGCGAACATGGGATCATCATCCTTAGACGTAGAGCGAATCAGTGGGATTGCGCACGCGCAACAGCAGCAGTATAATCGAGCGGTTTCCTCGCCCGGCGTTGGTGCGAAAATACCGTTACCGTTACCAGACAAGTACGCCGTAGACGACGACGACGACGACGACGACGACGACGACGATGATTTCGAAATTGACGACGAAAAGCGCCGCGCGAAAGCCTCCTTGGACGTTTTTTTCGCCAAAGTCCTCCGATTAGCCGCCGTGCGTTTAGCCGATATTTGTGCCCGGCTCCACGTCAACCAAGAAGTCACCCGACGCGCGTTCCAAATCTGCGAATTCGTCGTGTTTGAAAAAACCTCTCTGCTGTACAATCGACATCTCGATCAAATCATCTTGGCGTCCATCTACGGCGCGTGCAAAATCGCATCCAGCGAACAAGATCGAAACGTGAAATTCAAAGACATCGTGTATCGATACCACAAACAACCGCAGTGCGTGGAAGAGGTGTTTTGGAGCTGCCCATTAACGGTGACCAATCCCGGGTTGGAAGTCGTCAGTCGCGGCGATATCATCGCGTTTTACAACAAGCAGTTTGTCCCGAACGTCAGGCCGTTCATGTTGCAGTTACGAAAAGGAAGAGGAGGAGGAGGAGCGGGAGGAGGAAATTCTGACGACGCGCTCACGACAAAATCGCAAAAGAGGACGACGACGACGACGACGACGACAACAATGACGTCGACGCCGAAACGACCACCGCCAAAAGCAACAGGGACGACGACGACTGCCATTCAAAGCACGCCGAACCGATCTCGAGTTCACTTTGATTCGGAAGCGTTGCTCAAATCCCCCATACGGGAGGTGAAAGGAACCGCGGGCGCCGGGAACGTGTACGTCTCGCCAATGCGTCCGGAGACGAGAGAAAAAGCCTTCGTACACTCAAACAGGGGAGGCGTCCACGACGATGAGAATACTAACGCCGCTCTTCTTCATCACAGTTCGCTTCGCCTGCGAGAAGAACCACAGGCGGGGGTAGAAAATCTCCATCGGATAATGGCGGTACCAAAACCGGGAACATAATCGCGCTCGTCGCTCAAAGCGACTTTCACGAAATCAACGAAACTTTGAGCCAAAAGAGCAAACAAGAGTAAGAACATTTCGAGCTGCTCTCTCATCCGTCTTTTTCCTTCCTTCCTGTTAGTGTTATTATCATTATTGTTATTATATTATTATCGTAAATACGTGTTGCACTGTTGCTTTTCGCCTCAGAAATTCTTCGAACACTTCTCCAAGAAGAAGAAGAAGAACATAATGAATGAAGCCTTAAACATTCGAATTTCAGCAACGAGAGCAACGACGTCAAATTCTGTTTCTTCTCCTCCTTTGCCGCTCAATTCGCACGTCCATCTCGTTTCCGTCCGGGACAGCCCGACGGCGTTTCTCTTCGCGCATTTCGTGCACGAATGCATCAAAATCCAATTCAACGACGAGAACGAAGACGACGACTTTGACGATGAGAACAACAACGATTATGAGGATACGAAGAACGAAACAACGGCAACAACAAAAACGAGCGGTTTGATGAGGACAAAAACAAAAACAAAAAGAGCAACAGTAGTGTTCGTGGAAACGAGCAAACCGTTCGAAACTTCAATCAGTCCACACTTGAGGAGGAAAAAAGCTGAATTTTTGTACAAAAAAAAAGAAAAATTTGGGATCGAATCCATCGATTGTTGGTCGAAACCAATGGCGTTTAATACTAACGATGACGATGATAAAGAAGAAGACAAAAAGGAGGAGAATATGTTTACGGTGAATGGTGCGCGTTCGAGTTCAACATCGAGTTTAGATGGTTTGTATGATTTGATCGCGAAGAACGTATCTTCGTCGTCGGACGATATCGGAACGATGGAAGAGTGTAGCAGAAATGGTGGTGCGAGTATTTTTATTGACTCGTTGGACGTGTTAGCGGCGAGAACGAGCGAGAAAGCGGTCGTGCGGTTCCTCGTGCGGTTGAGAGCGATGGAGAATGTGGCTTTAGTGACGGGGTGCCAGGCGGCGGAGGACGTCGAAGATGGATTCTTAGACGAGGACGACAGAGAGCGCGGGACGATGCAATTACTGATTGAAAACTTAGCCGACGTGACGTTGACGACGTCCAAGTTACCTTCCGAAGGTGGTAATAAAGGTGAGTTGGTCAAGGTTGTCACGAGACATCGAACGGTGGATTCCAAGTATTTAGACTGGGACGGGAGCGTCGTGGATGGAAATAGAACTTTATTGGACGAAGAGAATGGTGGCAGTCGACGACCGGGCGGAAAGTTTTCGCACGTCACTGCTGGCGTGAGTGGTAGAAATTTTGACGACGACGACGACGGCGAGTTGACGTTCTCTTTAACGACTGAGTGCGTGGCGACGATTTCAGAGCTCGGCGCGAAATGCGAGCGATATAGTTTCAGCTTGTAGTAGAGAGTGGAAGAGTTTTTAGCGCATCATAATACTCATACTACATAGTTCTTCAATTTAAAGAGAAGTTTAATACTCATATATTAGAATTTACAAATGCTTATTAATCAAGTTTAATACTACTGGTAGTATGTGTATATATTATCTATTCGTCGAGGTCCATGGGAATCGCCAAGGCGTCGTTATCTCGTCGGTCGTTTTCTTCTTCCGATTTTGAAGAAAGCGAATCTCTTTTGGCGGCAACATCTCTATCCTCTTCATCGTCGTCGTCTTCGTTATCGTCATCATCGCCGTCATCCAAATCTTCCTCCAAGTTAATCGACCCGCTCTTAATCGCTGGATCGTTTTCTATTAAATCCTTATCCGCCTCTTCGTCGTAAAATACACCTTTGTTTGCCTCGAGCGACATCGAAAATCGGCTCGTCGTCTTCTCCTCTTCCACCTTCGCTTGTTGCCCGTCTTCCTCGCGTGCAGAAGGCGGCAGGGCATCGCCGTTCCCTTCTTCTTCTAAAGAGTCTCGTTCGTCGTGTTGATCTAACATCTTCCTCGCCGCTTCGTTTGCCTCGTCGAGCGCATCGAGCTCGGCTTCCGCATCCGCCAGTCGTTTCTTCAACGCTCTCGATTCCTCGTCGACTTCTTCCTCTTCCTCTTCTTCCTCCTCCTCTGGAATCTCCTCCTGCGTGATTTTCAACTCCATCGCGGCCTTTTGTTCCGCTTCCATGATCAAATCCTCCTTCGCTTTCGACGCTTTTCTCGCCTCTTCTTCTCTCTCTTCTTCGAGCTCCAACTCCGCCATGCGAGCGGCTTCGTTCGCTTCCTTTTCGGCTTCGGCGTCTTGATCTTCTTCTTCTTCTTTGTCGTCGTCGTGGTTATTATTATGAATCGCTTCGGAGTTCCTTCGCGTATTTTCCTCGAGCTCGTCGTCTCTTTCGTCTTCCTCCTCTTCGTCGTCCGTGTCCGGCGCCAGTCGGATGTGCTTCCCTCTGACTTGTTCGTTTTGTTCTTCCTCTCGGTGTTGTTGTTGCTGTCCGTCGTCGTCGTCGTTTTCATCGACGAGTATTGTTGGATTCTTTCGAGGTCGTCCACGCTTCTTCTTCCCGCTCCCGTTGTTGTTAATGTTGTTGTAATTCGGCGTCGCGCGACCGTTTCGTCCGTAATACTCTTTCGGGGTCTTGGCGAACGTTTTTATCCTGCGACCGTGTTGATCAAACTCGACGCCATCTACGTCCCAGATTTCCTCATCTTCGTCGTCGGAATTGTGCAAAGGAGCGCCGTTTCTGGCGGTCATCAACTGATCCAACGAGTCTCGTCGTTCGGCGCCGATTTTGTTGAACTGTTCCGTCGGTCTCAATTTGAGCACCCTGAATGTTTCCGACGGGCCTCCCGGAGTTTTTCTTGGCCACATTTTGTTTCGGGTTTGCCGTTGCGTGGCTTTGATGGTCGGTAACGATCCATGGACGCGCTCGTACACCTTCTTTTCGCCTCGCCAATACTCCAACGGTTGTTGTCTTTGGCGCGAACTTTTGCGCACCTTTTGTGAGCCGCCTGTTAAATCTTCGACGACGATGGTTTGTAAACCGCCAAAGGCTAAAGATTTTCTTCTGGCCATTTCTTCGCGCAAGCGTTTGTGCGCTTCACCTCTAGGTTTGCGAATAGGGAATCCTTCCTCATCGAACGCGCGGTCGTCAGCGAATTGACCGCCTACTAAATCTTCTTGGTCAAAGTCGTCGTCGCCGGCTTCGAATCCTCCGCCAAACTCGTCGTCGTCGTTGTTCAAGTTTTCGTTCAACATTCCCACCGGTTGCACTTGCGGTTGCGACTGACCGCCTGCCCCCATGTGCGAGACGCCTTGCCAATCCGGACTGTCTTGATGCAAAACAGCTTCGTTTTCTCGTCCCGGGATGTTGAACATGTTCACCAGCGCTTCCGCAGCCATCGGCGTGTTGGTCACCTCCCCGCCGCTCCCCATGCTGCTCTTGCGTAACATTTCTCGTCGTTTCTCTAATTCCATTTGCTCTCTCTTCAGTCTCTCCTCTTCGATAGCTTCGGCTAACACTCCGCCTTCTTGCATGTGCTGCTCGCGAAGCAATCGTAACTGCGAATTCATCTCCATCGAAACTTTTCTCTGTTGTCCTTTCGCGTGCGGACTCTTCGGTCGAAACATCGGTTGCGCCGTCCTGTTCCCGTTGAAATCGTACCCGGCAAATCCTTCGTTCTCGGCGAACGACCCGGCTCGATCGCCGTCTCTCGATGCTGCCGCCGAGTGTTCACCCTCACCACTGGTAAAATGCGTCCCGTCCAACTCCTCGACCACCATCGCCGTTCGTCCTCGCTTCTTCGCTCCTCCATCCGGAAGCGCTCTCCCCAAACTCTCCGCGGGCGCTTTCATCACCAACACGAACGGTCTCGGTTTCACTTGTCGCCCGGTGCCTTTTCGCTTCCGTAACCGTTCCATTCGCGAAGATGACATCGACGAATGTTGGGTTAGATTTTGATGTCGCCTTTTCTGCGCTCCCGCGTCCGTTTGATTCCCCCAAGAGGTCCCAAAGGGTAACTTATTCCCTTGGCCATTATTCGTTTCTTGTGCTTTCTGTTGCGCCGCTCGTTTTCTCGCCGCTCGCAGTTGTGCTAATTTCGCGCCTCCTTCGACTACCGGTGGGCGTCCGGATTGGAATGACACTCGTCTTTGTTGTTCATTCATGTTTTCCATCTGTTGTTGTTGGTGTTGGTTTTGTCTGAAAATGATGCTCCGAGAGGTGGATTTTAACGCGGATTTAATTTGTGTCGTTTGTCCATTATTATTGTTGTTATTATTCATCGGTTGTGCGCCCAGAGGTACCCTGATGATGTGTTTAAAGAGAATGAGAGAGAGAAGAGATACACGTTTCCCCAAAGCGTGAGTAATAGAGAGAAGCAACAGAGGAAAGGAACGAATGGAAAAATTCAAATTTTGAAACGGATCGATTGAAAAGAATTGTTGAATTGTTAATGTTTACCTTGAAACGACGCCCAGAGGATTTGGAGGAGGGAAAGGGACGACGGTATCATCGTTCCTCTCCATCGTGAATTCAGTCTTTCGCGCAAAACGAAGAGAAGTAGTAGAGTATTTTGTGCGGTTTTTACTCAATTATACTGACGAACAAATTTTGAATTTTGAGGGGGAACTTAGACCAGCTATTTAGGGTTTCTTCTTGAATTTCGTCTATGTCGTCTCGAAAGCGCTCGAAAGCGTGGTGGTATATACATATGTGTCGTGTTTATCAGTAGATGTAATATATATATAAATAACTAAAACTTGTAGATGTGTGTAACTCTTCTCTTTTCCTTCTTCTTTTTGAGGTTGTTCCTTCCTCCTCCTTTAGTACAACTTTGTTTGACGACTTCGACGCGCGGTTGAAGGCGGTCAAATTTTTTATTATTACTTGCGGGTCCACGGATCGAATCCATCACCATCCGAGGAGGCGGCGCCTCCCATGGCCATTTGCGTTTCGTCGTCATCGGGGTACCCAGAAGCGACGTCTTCTTCGCCAAACCCAATTCGCGCCACGTCGTCGCTATCCTTGTTGTTATTAAAATCAATCACGGACAACTTTTCCAACACGTCCTCCGCGGAGGTGCGGTATTGCGTGCTCTTCGCCATCGAGCGCTTCTTCGCCTCTTCCATTTGTCTTTGCTCCTCCTCCAACTTGTACTGTCTCTCCTTGGCAACCTTTTCGATTTCCATCTGTCTTTGGTGCGCTTCCAACACTTTCTGTTCTCTCTCCGTCTCCGCCGCTTCCGCTTGCGCTTCCGCCTTTGCCAACTTCTTCTCTTCGATTTCGCGCTCGGTTCTCGCCTCTTCGTATTCCTTCGCCAATGAAACTTCCAGCGCCGCGGCGCGTTGCTTGGCCGTGTGGGACTTCTTCTTCGTCTCTTCCAACGCCGACGAAGCGGCTTCTTTCGCGGCTTCGACTGACTTCATCGCGTGCTGCACGTGCAAGTTGAAATCTTCCTTGGTTTTCCCAAGCATGTCAAATTCGTCTTCGACTTTACGTCCGGCTAATCGAGAAATGTCTTTGGCGTTTTGCACTTTTCTCTTGGCAACTTCTTGAACTTCTTGGATCTTCTTTTGCGCGAGTTCGGTGATGTCGTCGACTTTTTGGGCGGCGATTTTCGCAACTTCTTGCGAGTGCTCGTAGTTCGCTTCCGCTTCCGCTCTTCTCGCCGCGGCTTGCTTGACTTTCATGGCGGCTTGTTGCGCCGCTTCTTTCGCACGTTCCATGGCTTTACCGCCGTCGCTGAGCGTCGGTTTGCACGTCGTCGCGATGTGTTTCAACTCGACGAGTTTCTTCAATCGCGCGGCGTTGATAAACTCTTCCTTGGATTTGCGTCCCAAAGTGGAAAACAACTCTTTTCTGGTGATGTCCGGCGATTGGTTCGCCGCTCTCCCGATGGCTTCCTCCAACGCTTTCGTGTTGATGGTTTGCTGCTGCTCGCCCATGGACGCTTCACCTTTGTTGGAACCCATATTTCTCTTGAGCGTTTCTTGCGCCAAGTGTTCGACTTTCGTGACGTCGTAGTACTTATCCGCGGCGCCGTTCTCAATCTCCAAAGCTTCTTCGTCCGTTTCGCTCATATCAGAAGAAGTCTCGCCTCGTTGGATCTCCAGCGCGGATTTCTTCTTGGATT
>Ga0209091_10002418_pt1 | contig 15746 bp, 20 predicted proteins | sample ArcticOcean_MG_C_6_FD_187438 | JGI IMG/M metagenome (GOLD analysis project Ga0209091, IMG submission 187438) | Marine microbial communities from western Arctic Ocean - ArcticOcean_MG_CB8_128 (SPAdes) (version 2) | ecosystem: Environmental > Aquatic > Marine > Oceanic | place: Arctic Ocean...
GCATTTTCAAATGCAATTATATCTCCTGTATGTTGTAACCCCAACTGCGGTACTCCTCGAACCAAACTTAACATGATATTCCAAAAATGCTTCGCTTGTATATTACTTTGATATTCTGGCGTTACTTGTCCTGTTTGAAAAAAAGTTCCTTGTGTCACATTATTAAGCATCAAAATAATACTCGTTAAAATTATACCATCTTTATCTGTTTGTGGGATTAAAAATGTATCATCATTTGCAATTTTCGATTTTAAATATGACCCAAGTGTTTTATTATCATTTTTGAACATAAATCTTGAAAAATTCAAAGTCTGCGCTTCAATGGATGTTTTATGATTGTTTATTAATCTCCAACCAACAGTGCCCCATACCTTGGTATTTGTTAATTGACGATTTGTTATAAATGGAGATACAAGCATATATGGGTGTGGCAACATATCGTTTCCATAATCTCTTTGTTCCGATTGTTGTATATGATATGTTTTTACAAAATAAGGCTGATTAAATACTTCAAATCCTAAAATATTAAATAAATATATCAGCTTATTATCGCATCCGGGTTTGCCAAATATAAAATTAAATATTTTTGCATCCTTATATGGATTATAATTAGAATGCCAAATCCAAGTATCCTGACTATCTGCTCTAGGACCAAATAATTTACATTTGCCCAATTGTTTATTCGTATAATCAAATCGCAACTGAGTTAGTACTTGTTTCCTTTTGGACATTTTGCTTTTTCTTAGATTATTGACCGTTGTATCAAAAAATATATCCGCATTACAGGTTATAATATATCCTTTCAGCTGTTCTTGTTCTACAAACGAAAAAATATCCTTGAATTTAATTCTATTAACTATATTTCTTTGATCTATTTTATCACTTTCTACACCCAATTCTTCCTTATTATATATTTTCTCATTCAACAAATAAATTTTGTCTATGTGAGGATTTTCCACATTAAAACGCAGACATTTGCGCAATTCTTTATTTCTATTAGTGTCTTTGTGTACGAAAAATTGATAAATCAAATATATTTTCTTTTGATCAGGTTTATTTTTAATTGGTATTTTACCAGAACGACTCAAATACATTTAATAGTACTATTAAATGTATTTTTTAAACTATTTTCTTCCCCATTTTATCAATAATCCACCGGTTGATTTTTTTTTTGGTTGCCCTTTCATTGCTCCGCGATTTCTCCAACTTTTAAAATTTCTATTTATCCTTGAATTTTGTACTTTGGCATTTTGGACCATTGGATTTTTATCGGTGATAGGAACATCAAAATCAGTAACATTTACCATCCAAATTTTATCCTCTAATTTTACATCATTCCATTTCATTGACAACATTGTCCATAAACTATCCCTTTGATAGTGCAGTTTTTGGAGACCAGTATTAGGATTTAATAATCTGTCCCATCCATGCCATAATCCTATGATATTTTTTGTATTAGATTGCGCATGTACAAACTGGGGATATACTATTTTTATGCCACTTGCTCGAACCCGTTCGAGCAAAACATTATCCTCAAGACCCCAAGTCCATATATTGGGAAACCCTGCTGTTTTCTCAAAATCACTTCCCTTAATCGCAAAAATACCTCCCAATGTATGCGGGAACCCATAAAAATGATTCACTTGACCATGTTTTGTATCAAAACTAAATTGACCAATCTTGTATGCCAGAAAATCAATATCGTGAAAAATTAATGTGATATTCTTCCAATGTTCAGGCCATTTTTTCTTTACATAATGAAAACCGATATTTTTCATACCACCTCGGTTAAATGGTCTGCTATCATGTTGATGTAGGAATAGAATACGATAGTTTGAATCTCCTAAAATATAGGGCATTACGCGTGTAAAAACTAACTTGTGAGGTTCTCTATCGCGATAAGGCACTATGAATACTTTGGCTGGGGGATTATCATCTATAGATGTCATTAATTTAATTACATATTATTAATTTTATACAATTACGCCTCGTATTTTTTTAAAATCACGGATGGGATTAACGATGTTGATTTGGTTTTCTGCAACAATAGTAATTTCTTATAACATTTGTTAATCGTAACTTCGCTTATCTCACTAATAAAATTAACATCATGCTTACTGATATTCAAGTGACAACTTTGAGCTATGAAATAAATTATACCCGCAGCTACCGAATGCGGTGTATTCTCAGGCATCAAATTCATCTTTTCTACACGCAATGCCACAAATTCGCTTACCTTTGTCAATTCCTTATTAATATTTAACTTACTACAATAACGCTCTATAAAAGCAATCGGTTTGGTATTATGGAAATGTGTCTTATCAGTGTTTACCATATCTTTTTCCATATTATTTAACAAATGAATTGCATTTTTACACCCCTTTGTTGCCGAAGTATTATCCAAATGAAAGATTGTTGCAATTTCCCTCGCTGTTCTTGGGAAATTGCTTATCCGACTGGCTATATAGACCGATGCTGCAATAACTCCATCCCTATTGCATCCTCGGAATGTTTTCATTTCCGATATCTTCTTATGATATCTAAGCGCGTCATCAACCAACATTTTAGGAATGCCCGCCGTTGATGAAAATGCCTTAATTCTCTGAAATTCGTCATATTGGGATTTCTCTTTATAAGGCATTGATTGCCATTCAGTATATCGTCTGATTTTTCTCATCTCATATGTTGACCTGTTACCACATATTACTTTGCAACCATAAGAAGATTGTTCTAGTAATGGATTGATAGGCATCCCACAACGTGTAGGGTCAGAGGTTTGGTTATCATCAGCGCCATAATATCGCCATTCAGCAGACACATCAAGAGTATCTTTGTAAATAACCCCGCATTTTAAATTAGTACAAGTTAAGAATCGATCTTCACCATAAGCAACGGCACTATTGCATAAATCACAGTTCTCCCGTGTTTTCAATACTTGTTCAGAATATACACATTCTAATTTTTTATCGCTCTCTTTTACCTCAGAATTGAATGTGTCCCATAATTTCTTAGTTATCTTTCTAGACGATTTATCCTTTTTCTTTTTAGTAAAATTAGTTTGCATTTATCTTAATTTACATAATTAAATTTTGCTTTTAATTCAATTTTTTATTATATTTATTTATCATATATGGGAGCCACACAATCTAAAAACAAAGATAGCGGACAAGAACTCAAAGCAATGAATATTTTAGACGTATTAGCAACTAAATATATTCTTACCCAGAATTTCCAGGATATGAAAAAATTAGGCGACAAGGAATACTGTAATAAACTTGTTGTTCTTACATCTGACATCATTAAAAAATTTCTCAAAGAAAAAGAAATTACATATATTGCACAACGAATAATAGATGGCGTTCCAGTTAATACGAAAAAAACCTCTTCCGTGATTTATTTATCTACTAATAAGCTTAAACAGCAACAGAAATCGCCTAAAGAGTATAAACGACGAATATATAATCAAGATGGTTCATACAGAGAAGTTGTTCAACCAGGTGTATTCTCACCACAAAATACTAAAAAAAAAGAAAAAACACTGCTAACAGAACTAGATGTCCAAAATACACGAGAAAAAGATAGCATGTGTAAAGGTATTGCAAAGTTTTACATTAAAATTGCCCATCTATTCGCCGCTATTTTAAAAGCCGTGAACCCCATTTATAAATACGATGGGCACGAAATGAGTATTATGAATAAGTCCAAGATTCCTAAAGGCACAAAGGTTAAACTGGCCGAAGTAAACTTATGCAATAGACGCATTAAAACTCTGAAAGCTGAAAGCACTGAAAAAGGTAAAATTAAAGTGCGAGTTAATAATTGTCATTTAAATAGGAAAGTTACCACAAAACAACTTCACGAGAATATACTTGATGACCTTGACATTGATTACGGCGAACAAGTGATCAAAGGCAAAACCTTGGGACAAGAGATTGGTGTACCCGAATTGGAAAAATTATACTATGATATCTATGATTATGGCACTGGTAAATTTACCGCCATGTCTAAAAATTCTAGAGCTGCTTACAATCAGGATTTGAGAATATTTTATAAAACATTCACCGGAAAACCAAACTACTCTAGATGGAATGCTAGTGGTAAGAAAAGGTTTAGCGATATTCCACTTATTGCATATCACGATACCGAACAATGCAAAGACCCCGACTCTGCTTGGCAACAATCTTACGAAGGAAGTGCCAGTAATCCATTATTTGTAAAATTTGCCGATAACGTTAAAAATATGCTTAAAAATACAAAAACGAATCAGCAACAATTATTAGCCATTCTAGATAAATTATTTGTTTGGGTAGAAACACCTTCTGCATCAACTGATTCTTCATTGGAAAACAAAATGGTCACTATTAATCCTAAACTTACTAGTAAATCTCTCCAATCTTTAGTAGAACAAACACGAAAATTGATTATTAAGATATATTTACAATGTGAGGGAGAGTATCAAGATGGATTAAAATTATTTGAAGCTATTGTTGGAGAAAGAATGCTTAAAAATAGCATTGCGAAAAAGGAAGCTTTAGAAGCACAACTTGAAAAGGTCGTTGTAGGTCAAGACGACCCAGAGCTCGAAAAAATAGTACAACAAAATGTAAATAAAGCATTAGAATCTAAGCCATTGGTTGCACAAATGCCTGTCCAAATGGTTCAATCAGCCGCAGCAGCTGGAGGCGCGCGTAGAAAAAGACATCGCTCTCGTAAAAAAAAGAGGAGATAATCTTTTCTCTACCTTGTGTATAATATGGGATGTTCAAGTTGTGGATGTGGTAAACAAGGAGGAGGTCGTAAAACCAAAAGACGCAGAGTTAGAAAACATAAACGCAAGACACACAAAAAACGCACCAAACGTCGTCGTCATAGTCGTCATCGTCGCAAGACCCGCAGAAGACGCCGTTAATTTAGGAATTAATAAATTTTTCTCATTATAGTATATATAATGGGAAGAACTAGACATACAAGAAAAAGACATATCAGGAAAAAACATAAAAGGAAAAGAACTCGCCGCCGAAGAAGAACTAGACGCAGGACTAGAAGGGGAGGGTTTGTTGACAACACCTTACAGCTGCAAGTAGGGGGTGGAGTGGTAATGGACGTCACCATTAAGGGTGGTTATAAAGAAGGGATAACCCAATTTTCAATATCAGCAGGAGGTGGAAAAGCTGAGCATTTCTCTATTTCAGATAAAGCACCAGGTGATAAAAGAGGTATGGCTTCAGATAGACGCAAAGCAAATAAATTTTTAAAAGCAGTGAAACGTAAAAGTCGTAAACAAAAAAGAAAACGCAGAAAACACAAAAAACGTTAAATATTTTCAACAGTGTTAAAAATATTATACTCCACCAGTAAATTTCTTTCCCTTTTTTATTTTTTTATGTAAATTTTTCTCTGCCTCGTTCTTTAGCAATTGTGCGGCACTACATAATCGCCTATTATGTTTAGAGGTGCGTTTGTGCCAATAGAATCGACATCGCTTATATAATCGATTGCTGTAGTTAAAACAATCTATCTCCTTTGTGTAAATTTTCCGCGTAGATTTCTTGTTTTTCGTATGATTTTTCTTTAATTCGTTTACAAAAAATTTAGCAAAGTAATCCATTGCCGCACTTCGCTCAGGATGCCATTGTACGCCATAAAATGGATAAAACCGACCCTCAATTGTAGACACATAATCACGACCCTTTCTATCTTTACTGGTTGATACAACTTTATAAAATTTATCAATATTCGAATGTTTTTTGAATTTTGTTGGAGAGAGACCCATTTTATGATTATTTAATGTGCAATTTTTCGTTGACAGTTTCTTAAATTCTGCTTTCGTGGCTCGTCTCATCATTCTACTATTTAATCCTTCCTCAGTAAAGTCTAGGGTAGATTGAAGATTATCAAATGAATCGAATCGTTGCAATAACTTTTCTAAATCATCGTGTCCGTCCGCAATAATCATCAATTGCTGCATACCCATGCACCCTCCCCAAATCGGGAAATGATTTCCTTTATCATTTTCCTTCATCGCTAGTTGTGAAAATTTTTTGCAACATTTATAATATTCCGTTTGAGTCCCTGCAAAGGCACCCCCGCTAGGAAAATATAAACCATTTATTTTTTCCATATATTTTTTGAAATTCTTGGTAGTGTAAGGAATCGGTAAAATTTTAACACCGAAGCGTTTTAACCATTTAATATGAGAACTGGCAATGTAGGAATCACCGCATACTCTATAATACTTTTTATCTGGTGTTAACGGTACTGAGATCATGCCAATTACCAATTGTCTTTTCTTTTTTTTTCTTGTTTTATGTTTTTTACTATGTTTTTTACTACGCGTTCTTGTCATATATTATAATAGTATATAAAAAGATTTGAAAAAATAATAAATTACTCGTCTTTTATGGATTTACCCTTTTTATGTTTCTTAGCCGTCTTATGAGTGTGAAATGTCATCCCGAAAAAATAAGAATTTGTAAAATGTTGTTTTAATTGCATTGTTTGCCAATTTTCAGGATATAAAATTTTCAATACTTTATTGGGAGAAAATAATGTATAATTGTATATCAAAATTTTGTTACTAGACAACTGTGTATCATTTTTTCTACACTCATTCACGAAAATTGTGCTCATTTTCTGCGAAAATTCTACCCCAACATCTGTCTGTGGAATCATTTTTTCAACCCAACTGTAATTTACTGCTTCGGGATGAAACGCCATGCCATAAAATGGGAATTCTTTAAATGAGTAGATATTGATAAATTCCGTTTTCAATTTCTTATGTTTAATGGTAGAGTTTATTTCTAAAAATCCCTTTATCTTATCTATTTTTTTACCCTTTGTATTCATAGCCCATCCGGGGGTTGTATAACATACCGGTTTCGAAGCCCATAATTTCTTATTTTCCTTGGAAATAGCACCAAAAATACCGGGAGTGTCGGTTAAGGTTAATGGGGCTGCCCAATATGTTTCGGCCGCTTTAACCATTTCATCCGCGGGCATTTGTTCCTCGTTAAAGTCCAACGCTGATTTTGAATCAGTGATTTTTGAATAATAATTTGGCATTAAGTTCATAAAAATCAATTCTTCATATCCCATACCAATCCCCAATACTGGAAAATAATTTCCCATATTATTTTGTTTTTTTGCCCATTGAAATATGGAAAACTCTGCTCGCATCCAACGCAAAACTTCTTTTTCAATCTTTGTATCCTTGGATAGGTTACTATAATCTACCGGTGAAATATCGCCACAAATAATAACACCATTTAGTTGCACCAGATATGATAATATTACTGGAGTAGTTGCTGTATATTGAATAGGCACCACTCTTGCTCCACTATTTTCAATCCATCTTACATATGCTGCTTGTAAAAAAGATTTCGCTCTCCTGCTCTCTAGGGTAATATTATCACCCAACCAATTAGATAGTGGGTTTGTAAGAATTCCAATAACAGGTTTATTGTTAATATCCGTTTTATCACTCATATATATTGTATACATATTTTAAGATAAAATATCAAAATAATAAGAATTTTCAAAAGAACTATTGTTTGATTTAAATAACTTTTTATTTGGATTTATCTTTTTAATAGTAGCGCTGCGTGACCACAGATTATAGTTTCTAATGTATAATTCTGAAACCTTGACCCTATTTTTATTTTTTTTACATTCGTCTATAAAAAATTTAGATAATTTATGTGAAATCATGCGGAATATAGGTGCGCGCCCAACTTTTGTTACTCTCCATTCAAATAACACTTTCTCTGGATGAAATTGCACTCCATAAAAAGGGAATTTTTTAAAATCCAATATACTTACATATTTTATAGGTTTTTTATCTATACTATTACTGGTTGCAATCACATCCCACGATTTTTCCCATGTTTTCATATAAGGAGCATCTGTTACAAATGCTTGGGTATGGTTTTGGAATACACACGGGGTTTTCCTAAACTCATTAATTTCGTCTTTTGTGAAAATTTTTGCAATTTTAGAATCTGTCTTTATAAAATCTAATTTCGAATTATAGTAATGAGCGTTAATATTTGACAGGCCTTTCAGAGTTGTAAATTTTTGGATTACTTTATTCACATCATGGTCCATCATACCCAATATTTCAAAGCCTAAACAAATAGAAAATAAAGGAAAATAATTTTTTTGATTATTGGATTTTTTAGCGTGATCTACGATGTGCTTGAATGTTTCCATAAACAATGTATATTCCTCATCAATCATTCCGCTATCAACTTGACCGCCAACAAATAACACACCATTTACTTGATTAAGAATCATTTCTAAAGCTCCTCTTGGTGTATCATATGGAATAGGAATAACCCGCGCGTTATTCATTTCAAGCCATTTAACATATGATGCAGGTAAATATGAGTGTGTATTTTTATGATATGTTACAGTCATTGGAATACTCAGAATACCTACCGTGGGGTGGTGAAATATCTCTTTTTTTTGTTTACCTTCCAAAAGCACCGAATGATGTGATGAAGTTTTCTTCTTTTTAGTTTTGTTTTTCTTCGGGTTTTCCGTTTTTTTCGTTTGTTTTGTCATATATATAAGTATTAGATTTTCTTATCCACGAGCTCATTTTTAACTTCGACACTCATTCCCAATTCGCGTTTTATCGATGATTTTTCTTTTTCTAATCCGTTGTGACTATCCGTCCCCCCTGTCATATTTCGAATTAATGTCTGCCATTCCATTAGCAAGTCATCGTCTTCTAAATAATTGGGATGGGTTTTTTCCCAAAGTTTAACATGTTTAATCTGTTTATATGTAATATCGTCAATCGTTTTGTCTATTTTTTCGTGACTGTTATCTTTCTCCCATTTGTCAGCATCTTTTACATAAAATTGCAACCGTTTTTTATCCGAACAATGAATGGGTCTCTGTGTTGGTTCCATATCCTGCAATTGTTTTACAAATATATTACTAATGCCTTTCACGAAACCGTGGTTTTTGGTGTACAATATATCTTCCAATGATACTTTTACATTGTCCACAAAATCCGTTAGATTCATCGCATCTTTGCATTTTTCATTGAGGTAAATATTAATAGACATCCTGTTATTATAAGTATTTCCCATTTTTGGAATAACCTCCTTCAATGTTTCTAAATTTGTTGTAGATTCAACTTGATTATTTAAAATCTTTTTCATCATAATTTTTAATTCCGCAACTTCCTGCTTCAAGAACTCTTTTTCTAAATCAATCGGTTCATTCTCTACAGATGTAGGTTCAACTTCAATTATAACATTTTCAAAAGGTCCTCCATCCGATGAAAGCACGCATTTCTTCTTGTGTTTGCTGAGACCAGAAGCATATTTATAAATCTTGCCGCAGACCATACAATGGTAACCCGCTTTTTGTGTTATCCTCTCATTATCCAAGTTATCCATTTTATGTTTTGTAGTGGATAAATGTCTTTTCCAATCATAATTGTCCCTACATCGATAGTCGCACTTTTTACAGTGATGTTTTTGCCCACCTTTTTTCCCACCTTTTTTCATCCTATATATGGATAACATAAAAAGTGTCTAAATAGTTTTCGAAAAATTGCATCTAGCACCGAAAAAAAGGCACTATGATATTTCGTATCTACAGCAATCAAGGGTAAATTCCAAATGTGTGTTTTTTGACGCCCAAATTCAGAGGCAAAAACCTGTTTTGGACATTTTAAAATGTCCATTTTCATTTCAAACCACAAACTTTTAAATAATTTTTTGCACTTTATTTCCTTAAGTTCAAAAAAATATTATTTATTATTGTTATTCTCAATTTTCTTTAATAATGCGGTATTATATATCAAATTTCCCGTAGGTTTATATTGAGAAACTTGTGTGTAATTCTTATCTTCTTTTTTATTCACTCTAACCGGGACATTGGTTTTTCTTAATAACAAACTATTCATGTCCTTGGGATCAGTGCCCTTATTCTCCAGTTTCTTTGTTTCCTCCACATAATTTCCAAACCCATCAATATTATATCCATGCTGCTTCTTAAAATCAGTTCTTTGATATTTTGGTATATAGTGTTTCCATGAAATAAATAGTAAATTGGGGTGAGTGTATTTAATTATAAAACCGTTTTTACTCAACTTGTCCATTATATATGCAATACATGCTGCAGAATCATAGCGTGGGGTTCCTACTAAAAATTCAGGAACTACAAAAAAACAATAATGTTCCGTATTTTTTTGTCGTGACGCATATTTTATTTTTTGATGAGTTCGATTTAGTATTTTTTTATAAACAAGAAGACGCAAATCGTTTGTTTGACGCGTTCTGTTGTAAAGATCATCTAGATTTATTTTATCTCTAAGTTCGTCGTTATTCATTAGAATCATATGAGAAAAAAACTATTAAAAAATAAACGATGTCACATTATAATATGACAATCAAACATATCGTAATGTGTGGAGGCGGGTATAATGGAATATATACAATGGGGGTGCTTGATTATTTATTTGAACAAAACTTTTTCGATATTAAAAATATTAAAACAATTTATGGCACATCTGTGGGGGGGTTTGTTGGAGTGTTACTGTGTTTAAAATTGCCTTGGAGTACTATACTAGAATATGTTATAGAACGTCCTTGGGATAGAGATATCGTCTTTTCAGCAGACATGATGTTCAATATGATTCCAAAAAAGGGAATTTTAGATTCGTCTTACATAGAGTTATTTTTTACTAAATTATTAAAAGCAAAAAATTTATCGTCCGATATCACTTTAACTGAATTTTATAAATTTTCTAACATTCATTTATATTTCTTTGCCGTGGATGTGAATACATTTAAAGTTGTAAAATTATCACATAAATCTCATCCAAATCTAAAACTAATTGACGCTATTTTTATAACTTGCTCTATACCCTTTATTTTCCAACCAACATTTATGAATGAAACATATTTAGTTGATGGCGGTGTTTTATGTAATTATCCATTGGATTATTGCATAGAAGATGGGGCTAAAGAAGATGAAATTTTAGGGGTTCAATTTCAATTAAATAAAAATAAAATTAGGAAAATTGAACAATCTACCAATATCATATATTACAGTTATTATATGTTTGATAAATTAGTCGGAGTTGCGAGAAAAGACCCTGTAAATAAGATAACAAATGAAGTTATAGTGCCGTGCGATTCTATGAATATGGATATAGGGGCGAAAATTATAAATGATAAATCTCTGCGACAAACGTATATAAATAAAGGTCGCGAATGTGCAAAATTATTTATTTCTTATAAATCTAAAGAGCGGTGTTTAAAAAATTAGTTAAATTGTCTTGCGTAATATCTGAATCGAATTCAATAACGCTATTTCCTTTAACCAAGAAAATTGTGGGAAATCCAGTGATACTTACACTATGGTCTGATTCAAAACTTTGCAAAGTGCCCTCTTCTTTCTCTCCGTTTACTTCTACAAATGTTACCGTAACTCCATTAATTTTTTGTCCATTATATTTATCCAGTGTTTTTTTCCAACCTGAATCGGCAGATATAATATTTGTTTTGCAATGAGGACACCAATCAGTATAGAATGCGTAAATGTTCGCATTTGTTACAGCACCTTCATCACCACCATCGCTAATAAATTCCTTATTGTCTTTATATTCAGGATTTAGTTTAGGAGCTATATAAGTTGTATATACCCAAAATGCCAAAGCAATAAACAAGGTCAAAAGGAATAGAATGATTAAAAATTTTTTATTTGTTACGGCTTGCATTACAGTATGTTTTGCATTTGTCATCATTTCACTCATTTTATATAAAGATAGAGAAACTTGTAAGATTAGTTCAAACGAATATAAAGTATGAATGATATATATAAATAAGATGTGGATACGAAACTATCAAGGAAAATTAGTATATTTGAATATTACTAAATATCACAATGAAAAAGATTTATATTCTGCGTTGTGGAAGATTAAATTCAATGTAAATATTGACAATGACATAAATTTTAATGACGAATTAATGTCCATAATTAATTCGTAAATCTTTTTTTCTGACTTTAATATATTAATGGTTAAAACCAGAAAACGAAAGAAACATAAAAGGAGAATATATACAAAAAAAAACTATCAGAGCGGTGATGGCATGGTAACATCTGTGTGGGGACCCCCTTTGTGGCATTACCTCCATACCATGAGTTTTAATTATCCTATTAAACCAACTCCGGCAGATAAAAAACATTATAAAAATTTTATATTAAGCCTGCGTTATGTTTTGCCGTGTCGGCATTGTAGGGATAATTTAATTAAAAACTTTAAAGCTTTGCCCTTAACCAATGCCACAATGAAAAATAGAAGAACCTTTTCGCGTTGGGTATTTAAGTTGCACGAATTGGTAAATACAATGTTAGGGAAAAAATCCGGATTACGATATTGCGATATCCGCGAAAGATATGAACATTTTAGATCAAGATGCACGGAGGATAAGAAATTTTCAACAAGTAAAATACAAGCGGCTGTTAATAAGACCAAAAAAAAGAAGGAAAAAGGTTGCACTGAACCATTGTATGGTGCGAAATCAAAATGTATTGTTAAAATCGTGCCCAAATCAAAAAGGGGTAAAAGTTTTCAGATGGATAAAAAATGTCTTATAAAAAGACAAACCGTCTAAATATAAAATGTTTTTAATAAATAAAATGACATTTTATACAGTTGAAGAAGTAAGTGAGAATAACACGAAAGAGAGTTGTTGGGTTGTTGCGGATAATAATGTATATGATGTTACTAAATTCATTAGTCATCATCCAGGCGGAGAATTTGCTATTCTATCTAAAGCAGGAACAGATGTCACTAAAATTTTCAAATGGCATTCAACTCATGCTAAAGAATTATGGAAAACATATAAAATAGGCAAGCTTAAAATACCTTCAAGATGTTGTTTCTAAGATTGGGACTGTGATAACCAAGGAAGTGGCAAATGTTGATTATTCATTGAATTATAGTTTGGTACTTTTTTGCATGTGAAAGCTGGTTCGGGGCATCTTGCGCAAGCTGGACACGGCGGACAAGGTTTTTGTCTGGGACAAGCCGATCGTTGAGGGCATTTAGGACATACAGGAGGTACAATAGAAGATTTTAGAACATATAAATCTTCATCACCATCTTGAATATCTACTCGTCTAACGCCCCGTCTTTCTGACCAATATTTTTCATAAGTACTGTCATCATTATCATAATTTGTTGGCGCTCGTGGCCGTATAGAGGTTATTGTATCTGCTCCAGCATTAGCTCCGGAGCGTCTAGCCATCTCTTGCCTGTATTTTTTTCTTGTGCTCGTCGTAGATTCGGGTGTTAATCCTTCCTTAATATTCATTCCCAATGTGGATAATAATGCAACTGCTAATATGATAAAAAATAATATTGATTTGTCGAATTTCATTATATATAATGAGTTAGAAAAAATCAAGAAATATTTTAATAATAAATCTCTCCATATATCATATATGCCAGCACAAACACATGGAAGAGCTAGAAACGGTTTTCATATCTTTGCTACTAGTAGCAGTTTCAAAAAAAATTTAAATCCACCGCCTTGTGATACCGCTGGCGTCTGTGACAAATCTTATTGTTGTGGTCCTGCCATTCAACCTTTCGGAATACGGCCGAGAGGATGTAAACGAGGACTCTGTTCTTTCACTCCCAATCGAGGAAGAAAAAGAGCCCTAGCTTTAGGAGGTGTCGGATCAAGGTCTAGTATTATTAAAAGAGCTATTACTAGAAGGGTTGAAAATAGAAATCAAATGGCACCTGGATATACACCATCAGCTATTAAGCCCAGAAGTGCTAGACAATGGCCGACTGCTAATGCAACATGTAAAAATACACCGACGAATTGTGCTTGTTGTACAATAACAATGACTAAAAATCATCCTAGAAATGCTTGTTTAGGTAGTTGTCAGAATCCGAATAGTAATAAAACTAAATGTTGTTCTTAAATTTTTTTCTTTTACAATTATATAAATGGTAAGATATTACGGAAGAGCTAGACAACGCACAGGATCGGTTAACAGAAACCAACCCGGACTTAAAATGCAAGGAACACTCTCTCGCACGGGAGCCCTTATTAGCAGTTGGCGCATTCATCAAACGCGTGTTAATGGAAATGCCCGTGTTGGTTGCGTGGACTCGCGCGGTCGACCAACAGGACAACTCAGAGTTCTTGACAAAGTAACATTGCAGCCTAAGTGCGTAAGTAATGGTCCTGCATCCAATCCTAGATACTTACTTATTCCACAAGCACCCCGTTCTCGTGGATGCGCGGGTGGAGTGTATATGTTGCAACATAATGTAAAATGCCGTTAAATAAATTGATATAAATGTAAAAATTTATAATTATATCAAAAATGAGTTCAAACGGTCTGCGAAAAGCACGTAAAATTTTGAAAAGCTTTTATGCCGAAGATAGTTTAGAAGTTGGAGTAGATGAAGCAGGAAGAGGTCCCTTATTTGGAAGAGTTTATGTTGGTGCGGCTATTTTGCCTCCGGAAGACTTCGACCACTCATTGATGAGAGATAGTAAAAAATTATCCGAAAGAAAAAGATTGCAAGCGTTCGATTATATTAAGGAGAATGCAGTTGATTGGTCTGTGGGTTATTTTGATGAACTTCAAATAGATGAAGTAAATATCTTTAATGCGACTTTTGGTGCTATGCATAAAGCATTGGATAGTTTACAAGTGAGACCAGAAATGATACTGGTTGATGGGAGTTATTTTACCCCTTATACTTTTGAAAATGAGACAGTTAGTCATGTATGCATTGAAAAAGGAGATGATACTTATAGTTCAATAGCAGCAGCGTCTATTTTAGCTAAAGTATCACGAGACAAATATATACGCGAATTGTGCGACAAGCACGAAAATTTAAACACCATATATGGATTGTCTAGTAATAAAGGTTATGGAACCGCACAGCATATTGAAGGGATTAAACAACATGGGATTACTAAATGGCATCGCAAGACTTTCGGTATATGCCGTGATTATAAGTTATAGAGTTAAAATTGATTTATAAAAAGCCTTTTTATAATAAGTAATAAACATGAAATTCTTAGTATTTGACACTGAAACAACCGGTTTACCCAAAAGTAAACATGCCAGTCCCGAAGAAACATATTTATTTCCATATGTGGTTCAATTGAGTTGGTTAGTATTTGATAGTGGTACTAATAAGGTTACGGCATTAAAGGATAAAATTATTCGTTTGCCAAACAATATACGAATTCCTCAAAAAACAATTGACATTCATGGCATAACAAATGAGCGAATGCTTGAAGAAGGGGAGCCTGTAGATGCTGTGTTGGATTTATTTATGCGCGATGTGAGTTCATGCACATATTTGATTGGTCATAATCTCTCGTTTGACAAAACAATGATTGAAGTCGAATGTGTCCGTAATAAACATAAGAGATTATCAGATTACAGGAAAATATCATTTTGCACTATGAAACAAAGCAAAAATGTTTGTTGTATTGAAAAGAAAAATCATTATACTAAAAAAATGGAATATAAATATCCTAAATTAATAGAATTGCATAAATATTTATTCGCTACTACCCCTGAAAATTTACACAATTCTTTAATTGATGTTTTGGTATGTTTTAGATGCTTTTATGCATTGGCTTATAATTCGGACCCAATGGAAACGAATCCTCAATTCGCTCGCTATTGTAAAACATTTTGCGGCCTTTGAGATTATTGATAATATAATTTACATATTA
>Ga0209091_10002420_pt1 | contig 15744 bp, 10 predicted proteins | sample ArcticOcean_MG_C_6_FD_187438 | JGI IMG/M metagenome (GOLD analysis project Ga0209091, IMG submission 187438) | Marine microbial communities from western Arctic Ocean - ArcticOcean_MG_CB8_128 (SPAdes) (version 2) | ecosystem: Environmental > Aquatic > Marine > Oceanic | place: Arctic Ocean...
GAACGCCGACGAGGACGCGATGATAGATAACTTGGAAAAGACGCACCGGTTCCCATTGGCGTGTAGCGATAAGAGGGTGGATATCGACCGCAACGGGAACGCGTGCGACGTGTACGACGTGGCGTTTAACGACGAGGTTGTCGAAGTCGCCGCGAAGGCGATGTTTGACACCGCGACGAGAGAGGCGAAACTGAGAGATACGTTGGCGACGGTATGCGTGGAAGTTGTTTCGAAAAAGTGCACGGGAGGAGAAGAAGGAAACGCGTTGGATCCAAAGTTTACGTTGCCGAAGCGAGCGTTTGCGGGAGCGTCGCTTCCGCCGCCGATACGCGTGAAGAAATTTTTATCCTCTTCTTTGAGGCGCTCGCAGCTGCGACAACAACACGCGAGACGAAGGATCGTCGAAATAAACACTACGAGTAATAATAACGCAACAGAAGCGACGCCCATGTCACCACTCTCGACGACGAGAAGACAGCATCATCGAATGGAACAAACGTCCTCCGAAGACGAAGACGAAGAAGAAGGCGATTTTGCCTTTCGCCTATCGCCGGAAAGAAAAAAGAAACGAAAGCAAAGCCAACTGAAAAACGTCACCACCATCGCGAATGCCGCGGCCGCTGATACCGCCGCGGCGACGACATCAACGACGAAAAAACAGAGGGTGAAAATAGAAACGTCCTATCCGGACAAACCGTTGACGACGTTCGCGACGGTGAAATTGACCTTCGACTCCGAACAAAGTTTAGACCGCGCAAAATTAAACGTGTGCAGTCGAGAGTCGACGCTGCGCGTCTCGTTCGACGACGACCACCAAAGCAAAGAAGGAGAAGATGAAGAAAAAGAGGACCTTCGTCGCGGGGAAAAATCGACGCAACATCAAACGGAGTTTCCGTTCTTCATCGACGTGGAAAAGATTCGCGAGATTGAAGTCGAGGAGTTGCCGAGAGGAGAGAAAGAAGGGGAGATGGGAGACACCAGCGGCAGCGACACGAGTGGGAGAGATCCTTTGACGGTGATGCTGAAGATACCGTTCATTTTGATCAAGTAAAGGCACACGCGCCCGCGAAATTCTCTTTTTAGCAGAATAGTTAAAACATTGTTGTAACAACAAATCGCAAAAAGACATTTAACAGAAGAATGAACGTTACGCGCAAGCTTAAAATTACCATTTATATTAACACAGTAGTCATCTAGAAAAGATTAGAAGAAATCCAACGGCCCTTTACCAGTCGCTCCTTGGAAGCAAAAGATGGAAAACGCCAACATGGCCAATCTGCAGTGCTGAATTTCAATCGCTTTTAAAATCCTCACTTCCTCTTCATTTTGGTTCGCGGCTAAACCGAGCGGGTCGAACAATCGTCCACCGGGATACAACTTATCCAAAGTGCTAAACCGTGCGATTTCAAACTTCCCGGTGCGCAACATCTCCGCAACGAACATCAACGGCAAATGAATAATCGGTAACCAAAAGAGACCCCACGGGATTTCCGAACCCATGTACGTGAGCTGCCATCCGTCGGCAACGTCGTGGACGATTTTCGTAGACCACCAGTGTTGATCGGTACCTTCGCCGTATAAACCAAACTTGAAGAGAAACTCTGGAAGTAAAACGCCGATAGCGGCGAGCATCGCCCATCTGCCGTTGATTAACTCGCGCTCGCGGAATTTCAACAAGTCGGATTGCGCGCCGAAATTTAGCGGATCAAAGCCGATATCGCCAGGTAAACCACCGGTCAAATGCGGTGGAACGATGACGTTCTCGCCGGGTAAGTTGATGATAGATTTCGGGAGAAACTTGATTCGATCGTTCCCGTACAAATCGGTTTCAGACAAGCCGGTGTTTTTGACGACCGTTTTGACCATGGATTGCGAGCCGTTGGACCAATACTCGGTCGTTTGACTTTCCCTGGTTACCATTGGCGAGGCCGAGGCGGCCATGCTGTTGCTATTATTACTGTTGTTATTAGAGCCGTTGCCGGAAGATGATGATGAAGAACCAACCTTCCACCAATCACGTCCGGAAAATCCAGGCGTCATGCCTTGCTCTACACTCTGTTGAAATTCTCTCATCATGACGTTCGTGTTTCGATCTTGCGGCGGGATGTTCCGGTCCAACAAATTGATGCCATCGGCCGTTTGTAACGACTTTGGTTTCCCATCTTTCTCCTCCAAACCAGCGACGTCGATTTCTGACATTTCCAAAATCGGTCGCGTGTACGATGTGAACAAACGAACTCCGGACCCGCCTTCGGTGACTAAATGCGCCAAAAGCAAGCCCCGCAAATCGTTGTTCCCTTGGAAAAACATCATCATCGCGAATTGCAACAGTTGAACGGAGTTCAACTTACTTGCTAAGAAACCTCGGTTAAATTCAATCGGTAACCCGAAGAACGTGCCAAAGAAGTTTCGCATTTGCTCGATGCGCAAGGAGATTAAAAGTTCCATGCCGAATTGGTAAAAGCCAATTTGTCGTCTTCGTTCGTAGCCCCACAAACGGTCCCAGGCTCCGTGAGAAATTTCCGAGTAATCCTTCGTTTCTTTCGCTTTTTGGAACCCTTCATAAATAGCCTCAGCCACTCCCGGAGCTTCTCCGAGCGATTTCGTGATGGAATAGCCGCTGGCTGGATTGACCATCCCCGCCGCGGCGCCGTACGCCAACGTGCGCTGAGGCGACACCGGAGGCGTACCGCCCAATGGAATCCACGACGCTTCTTCTTCGATGATTTTCTCGTGGTCGACTTCAACACCCATTCGCGTTAAGCGCCTATACAATCGTCTTTTCAACTCGTCGAAAGGAATTTGCACTCGAGCGACTAAACACGTCTCTTCCACAAATACCGTGTTTTCGTCCACGGGTAAGACGTATAAGAAACTCGGCACTCTCCAACTCCCGTCCTCTTTTCGGCTGTTTCGCATTTCACCTTTTAACTCCGGGTCAGCTTGGCGAAAATCCATAAACACGGCTTTGTTCTTCTCCCAAGGATGGTTCGGGATGGTCACTTCGATCCCGTACGCGGTTTGCCATCCCGGCGGCGGGCCGGATTCATACCTCAACATCTCGCGATTATGACCGGTCGAACAGACGACTAAATCGGAAAAGACTTCAAAGTCTTTCTCGAAATCATCGTTGGCGACGCCGGCCAAATCGACATCAGTGGACCCTTCACCGTAATTGCCTCTCGAGGACGCGTCCGTTTTCAAAAATCGTCCGCGAATCTCCGACGGTTTCTCTTCGCTGGAAGAGAAGTATTGTACGCGATCGACGATACCGGGGAGGTACTTCACGCCGGATTTTTTACACTCAGACAACAGATGTTCGCGCAATCGCCTTCTGCACACTTGTCCATACGGTCGACCTAAACTTCGTCCACTTTCTGGGTCGCTATCGTCGTACCAGACTAAAGTGTCTTCATATTTGTGAAGCAAAGTGTGTTCTAAACCAATCGCTTTGAACTCGTCCAACCAGACGCCGTAGTTGTTCACGAACGGCGCGTCCGGGGCGACGACGCCGACGGATAAGCCCTTCTTTGCAGTTTCAGCGGCGATGGCTAACCCAGCAGGACCAGCGCCTATGATTAAGCAATCCACTTTCTCGCCGGTTTTTAAAACGTCCAAGACGTCCACGATGGGTTGTTGGTCCGGGAAGACTTTGCGCTGTTGAAACGCGATCCACTCGCGGTCGTCTTTGTAGCTCTCAATCTTCACTTCCGGGTAGACTTGATTACTGCTATTCGTACTATCAGACGTGTAAGATAACTCGCCCTGCAACAGCTTTTCGAAATCTAACGGCGACTTTAAGATTGGTTTCTCCGTCGGGTTGGCCTTCTCGTAGACGCCTTCGCCCGAGACGCCGTCGATGTCGTCGTCGTCGTCGTCCTCCTCCTCCTTCTCCTCTTTCTCCTCCTCGTCTTCATCCATGCTCACATCGTCTTTCGTCGGCAGCGTTTCACTGAAGTTCACTTTTGCTTTCTTCGGCGTCGGGATGCCCCCGTAGCCAGGCAAGGTCGGCGGCATCTTCTTTGGCGTCGTGTTGATTTCTAGAAACGCGCCTCCCCATCGGCTAGAATCGAATTTGTTTTGCGCGCTGGCAAAGTTTGCAAAGAAACTTCCCATGAATGGCAACGCGGACGTGACAAACGTGTACCGCATGTAGTTGTTGAAGGAAGCGAACAACGCGATACCTAAAGAGAGTAAACCGGTAGGCCCGATGTTCCAACTGAGAAAGCCACCCCAAACGTCTCTGGGTAAGTTGAAGAACGTTTTGAAAAATTGACGCGTGCCTTTGATATCCAACTCCATCAACGTTTCCATGCCGAAACACATGAACGTTCGAACGCGCAAATCTTCTTCCGTCCAAACTTTCTTCCAAATGTCTTCCGATGCTGATTTTGCTGAGAATAAAGTGGAATCGTTCTCGGGAATGGATTCGTCGACTAAGTCCGCGGCGTCCATGCCGGATTTGCCCGCTCTCAACGCCTCGAAAATCGCGTCTACTAAAACGTTCGCCGAACGCATGGTTTTAGCCACCATAAATCCGGTGCTCGGATGAACCATCCCTGCAGTTCCGCCAATTCCTAACGTCCGTTGCGGAAACGCCGGCAACACGCCGCCCATTGGAATCAAACAGTACTCCTCCTCCTCCACTCTGGTCACTTTCACGCCTAATCGTTCCAAGCGCTGTTTTAACTTTACTTTCAAATCGTCAAACTCCAACCCAGGTCTGGCGACTAAACTGGTTTCTTCTAAAAACACTTGCGTGTTGGAAAATGGCATGGCGTATAAAAACGTCGGTAAGATATCATTCACCGATTTATACGCGTCGTCCAAATGGTCGTCTCGCCAATCCATAAACAACATCGTATCCAACGGAAACGGGTGCGATTCGACGTCGCAAACAATGCCAAACGCGGCTTGGTACCCAGGCGTAAACTCTCGCTCAAAATCCACTAACTTTCTCGCGTGTCCGGTGGCGTCTAAAACCATTTTCGCAAACACCACGGACCCATCCGATAACGTCACTTCGGAAACGTCGTCCTCTTCGTGTTTGACCGATTTCACGTTTTGCGTCCCAAATTCTACTTTATTTTCCATCGCTCTATAAATTAGTTTCGATTTCAGTTTGGCTCTGTCCACTTGCGCGTACGCGCGGTCTAAAAACTTCCCAGTCTGCCGGTCGTTCTCCTCGGGAGTGTCCGCGTCGCCAAAAATAACCTGCGCTCTCGGCCAACTCGCTCGATAACAGTCCTCGAATCCCAAGGCTTGGAACTCGTCGCACCAGACGCCGTAATTGTTCCTCCATCCAGCTAACGGTTTCGGATCAATCAACGCTACTTTCAAACCTTTCTCAGATGCTTGCGTGCTGGTATACAACCCAGCCGGTCCGCACCCGACGATTAACAAATCGTACGCCGTCTCTTTCCTCTCGCCTCGCGACAACTTCGGCAACGTCTTCGGCAACGGTTCGCACTGGCCAACCGTAGGACTCATCGGGTTGTACGGTGTATTATTCACCCATCGCTCGTGTGGACGCTCCGTCGGTTCCGGAATGATCGCGTCTATGTGGTTTTTCGGGATGGATTCTTTTCTTCTCTTCTTCCTCGTTACTGTTGTTGTTGTCTCATCTGCTTTGATTTCCTCGATCGTCTTTGTCGACGCATCGTCGCTCTTTTGTACCTCCTCCCCGTTTTGGTCGTCGTCCCCCGAAGCGGAAGTGGCTTTAACGGCGTTTTTGCGTCTGGGATGAGAGAAAAAGAAACGCTCGTTCTTCTCCGCTTTAAAGCTCTTGTGTTTCTTCTTCGCGAGTGAGGATGATAATTTCGACGAGACTACGAATCGCTTTTTCGTTCCTCGCGAAGAGGAAGAAGAATCGTGACCACCACCACCACCGCGTAAAAAAGTCCGACTCGTCGCGCTCGCCGTCGTCGCCATCGTGGTCTTTATTAGTGTTGTACTCTTTGTGTTTCGTCGTCTCTTCTATAGGAATAAAAGTGATGCGTGTTGAATGCATTGAGATATATAAAAATATTTTATCCCCGAATACGAGGCAAGACAAGGAGGAGCTCGACGAGACAAAAAAGATCTCAAAATCAAAAAAAGACAACGAGCAAGACGAGAGACGAGAGATTCGAGAGTTTATATGTGCGTTCGAAGTATTCTCGCTATAGAATTGGGGAAGCTTCTACGGCACCAAACCCCTAATAAATGGTTAGCTCGTGCTTATAAGAGCACGAAGGTGACCATACTCGCAGAAATCAGACCGAGGAGACCAGATATCATTATTCCAGAGGACTGCGTGTACGAACTCCCGATGTCTTGATTATACGCAGATGCACCCAGAAACATAGATTCCATATTAGTCACTTGCGCTGTGTTCCAACCCCCAATGTCGTGGTTGAACGAAGAAGCGTCATAAAACATATATGTCATATCCGTCACTTGCGCTGTGTTCCAACTCCCAATGTCTTGGTTGAACGTAGAAGCCTGAGAAAACATACCCCGCATAGTAGTAACTTGCGCTGTGTTCCAACTCCCAATGTCTTGGTTGAACGAAGAAGCGTCACGAAACATATTTCCCATATTAGTCACTTTTTCTGTGTTCCAACCCCCAATATCTTGGTTGAACGCAGAAGCCCAATAAAACATACCACGCATAGTAGTCACTTGCGCTGTGTTCCAACCCCCAATGTCTTGGTTGAACGCGCGAGCCCAATAAAACATACCATGCATATCAGTCACTTGCGCTGTGTTCCAACTCCCAATGTCTTGGTTGAACGAAGAAGACTGATACTGATGCATAGGATCCGCAAACATATAAGACATACTCGTCACCTGCGACGTGTCCCAACTGCCAATGTCTTGGTTGAAATCGCGAGTATCATAAAACATATAAGACATACTCGTCACCTGCGACGTGTCCCAACTGCCAATGTCTCGATTAAACCCTATAGCCCTACGAAACATAGAATCCATATTCGTCACCTGCGACGTGTCCCAGTTGATAATGTCTGGAACTGCCCCCCCCCAACTATTATTAAACGCGCCACTCATATCCGTCACCAAACTCACATTCCAACGAGACAGCAACCCAAACTCTCCAAACTCACCAAAACCCCCACACGACGAACTGGAGGGAAAACATTTAGAAATCAACGACTTAAAATTACTATCAGTGATCGGTGTGACAGCAAATACTCGTCTAAATGTTTCCATCAGCGTGAAAACAAATAGAACGCCGAACATATTTGATTAGACGTTTTCACTAGTGTCCGTTTAATTGAAATTGGATATATAATAATAATAATTCGAATTATTTTGTTTCACTACTTCTCGTCGTTGCGGTTGTTCGAATAATCGCCTCTGGTTTTGACGAGAAATCATCGAGGAGTTTGTTTCCGTCTTTATTAGCATCACCAGTAACGAAAGTTTTAAGTTTTATATCCACACGAATGATGAGATTGTTTTTGTTCGTGGAAATCCAATAATAATCCTTTTGAAGTTTTTTATCACACATGTGAAGAAGAGCAGAGGACAAAAAAAGCTGCTCTTTTTTGTCTGATTTTGTTGTTCTAAAAATACACGACAAACCCCTATTTTTACTACTCGGTCTCCTCTTCTGACGAAAGAACGACGAATCATAAATGCGTTTTTCTTCTCCTTCTTCTTCGCGACAACAGAAGCTGATGCGTTGCTCTCGAAAATGGGAATTCATCCTCGAAGAGAAGAGCGATGAGAAGATTTTGCAACCCTCTTCTTCTTCGGATGATGAAAAGGAGGAACGAGCGAAGGGAGGAGGAAAAATTCATCAATGCCCGAATGCTGCTGCTCCTAAAAGCGCAAAGGTGGTGGTGCCTCTGGCGTACAGAACGCCGACGAGGCGGTTTCGAGGACTTTTATGTGTCGGTCGGTCGGAGGAGAACGAAGAGAGAGGAGACGCAAAAGCCGCCGCTGCCGACACTTCGCGACGACGAGGTAAACGACGTCGGAAGAGACGAACGACTTTTTCGACGACCGCGGCGTCTAACTCATCTTCCTCTTCTTCCGTGGTCTTCTCGGCGAAACGCGGCGATGACGACGAGATCGACGACGAGAGCGACGAGGGCGAGAACGAAATGTACCACTACCAAAATCGTCGCGAATCTACGAATCTCGCCGCGGTTGTTGAAAAATATAAAACATTTCTCGAATCGAAGAACATGCAAATTCCGCGTTGGCTCCTTTAATGATCATCTGCGCATCTATTGCTCTACGTGTGTACACGACAAGTACCAAAAGCAGATACCCCAATCAAACTACCTAGTATATTATGGCTATCGTTATTATTCTTGCTATATTATTATTCTCGAAAATCCGGGTTACTCGTCTTATTCGGATCTTCCAAACCAAACTCTGTCAACGACTTATCGTTCGATCGCCACCCCGGTTTCGATTTCACCTTCATCTCTAAAAACACTCCTCTCTCTAAAAACACTTCGATATCTTTCCTCGCTTCCGTGCTCAACTTTTTCATCGCCGCGCCGTCTTCACCGACGACGATACCAACCTGCGATTGCCTCTCGACGTAAATCGTCGCCCGAATCAAATCCTTCGCCGGCGGTTTCCTCTCCTTCAACTCCTCCACCCAAACCGACGAACAGTACGGCACCTCTTGCGAATACAGCTCGAATATCTTCTCGCGAATGATTTCCGCCACGAAGAACCGCTCCGGGTGTTCCGATAAATACTCCTTGGAAAAATAAGACGGCCCAACCGGTAACTTCTCCTTCGCCCACGCGACGACTTCTTTCACGCCGGTATCGTTCAGCGCCGAAATCGGAATCACCTCTGAAATACCCTCAACTTGTCTAAAATACTTCATCAACTCCTTAATCCGTGTCACGTCTTTAATCCTATCGCACTTATTCACGCACACCGCCGTCGGTACCTTCCCAATCACGTCTATGTCCAACAAGTTCTCAAAATCCTTCTCCGCGGTATCTTTCGCGTCCCCGTCTACGACGATGATCAAACAATCCGCCGTTTTCACCGACGACCTGACTGATTTCAACATCGTCTCGTCCAACTTATTAAACGCGGATCGCATCACCCCGGGGGTATCCAACAGCACCATCTGCGACTCTTCGTCGCTCAGAACGCCTAAAATCCGGTGTCTGGTCGTTTGCGGTTTCTTCGTCACGATGGATAGTTTTGTGCCTAAGATTTTGTTCAACAACGTCGATTTCCCCGCGTTCGGTCGACCGACGATGGCGACGTAGCCGGATTTATGTGTGTTCGTTTCTTTCGGCAACAAGGAGCCGCCGATGTACGGCAAAATGTCCGGCGGCGGTTCATCCTCCTCTTCCTCATCATCGTCCTCCTTTGCTCTCGAAACGACCGCAACAAATCGCCGCCGAAAGCCTTTGTTCCCCAAACTCCTGCTTTTCGATGCGGAGGAACGTTTATGTTGAAGTTTCGCGCGGTAAACGGTCTCAAAAGCGCGCATAATGTCTGACGATTTTGCTCGAATTTCCCCTAAAAAAGGCATCACTTTACAGCAACAAAGGGATGATGACGACGACAGAAGACAAAGAAGACAACCACGACGAGGATGACGAAGAAGAGGAAGTCGTCCAATCCATCCCAGAGCTCCAACGCGCTCTTCTCGAATACACGGAACAGATGAAAGATATGGACCAATTAGAGGACGGCGAGGAGAAAGAGGAGATGAAACGAGAGTTGGAGGAGGTCATCGAGTTAACGAGAGAGGTTTTGAAAGAGCGCGTGATGGAAGAAACGAACGAAGATGAGGAGAGAAGGAAGCAAACGACGAAAATGAAAGAAGAAGAAGAACAAAACGCAGAGATGATTGAGAAAGAGTTGGAGGATTTGGAGAATTTGCGTCAAACCGAAGAGGAAGAGAAGAAGAAGAGGAAGCGAGAGGAAGAGGAGAAGAAGTGGAAGGTTTTGAAAGGGCCGAACGGGAAAGACGGAAGTAGCGACGAAGGAAGAATAGAAACAACAACAAAAGAAAGAACGAGAAAAAACAACAACGGCGACGACGAGGAGGACGGCGGTACTAAGCCGCCGCCGAAAAATCTGCTCTACCGCGGCGCCGACGATAAACCGACGTACGACGAGGAAGGTAATTTAATCGTCCCGAGAAGGCTTCAAATACAAGACGACGACGATAAAGTCACCAGAGATCGAAAGAGGAAACAGTTGCAAACGTTTAAGTATAAGCAGAAACAAAAAGCAGACGTGAGCGAACACGCGAAACGGGCGAGCAGTTGGAACGATTTCAAGACGAAGAAAGCGGGGAAGAAGAAGCGCTTGGATAACATGAGCAGTGGGGTGTTTAAGAAGAAATCGATGTTTAGCGGTGTCGGAGAGGGCGAGAGAGAGGTGTCTAAGCTGACGGTGCCGAAAAAACACCGGTTTCATTCCTCTTAAATTAGAGTTTTGTATTCATAGCTTTCGCTCGCCGCTCGCGTCGTCAGATTTTCAAACTCAAACTAAATACTCAAAATTGTTGATATTACACACACTTTATATAACTCGGATCTCTTGCCTCTCTTTCTCTCTCTCTTAAGAAAACACACACACACACACACACATCTGTTCTATTATTTTGTCGTCGTTTTAATTCTTACTTAAATATAACAGAGAGGGGTGCATATTCTCTCCGTCTTTTTCTCTCTCGCTCTCTTTCCTTTTTATCGCGCGCTTCTCTTTTTTGGCTACTTCTCTCCATCTTCTTGTCTCTCTCTCTCAAATTTGTTGTATACTATATCAGAGCGTCGCGTATTTCCTCGTCCACTCCCTCGCCAAATCCTCGTACCTCGGTCGATCCGTCTTGTAAATGTGCGCGATTTCCGGCACTAAAGGATCGTCCGGGTTCGGATCGCACAACAACGAACAAATAGACAACAAAACCTTCGAAATCGTCAACGCCGGCGACCACTGCTCTTTCAAAATGTCCAAACAAATGCTCCCGTGCGAGTTCACGTTCGGATGGTACACTTTTGTCTTGAAATTCACCTTTGGCGGTTTGAACGGGTAATCCGGAGGGAAGTGGATCGCGACGAAGAAGAGACCGCCTTGGTAAGGACTATCCGCTGGGCCAATGATGGTGGCGTCCCAGTGGAAAATATCGTCCTCGGACCGTGGACCGGCCGAGCAAGAGGTTGGCGGATCTTTTTGTAAATCCTGTTGTTGGTGTTTTCGTTATAAGGTAAGCGAGAGGAGGAATGTTGTTTCGTGGTCAGCGTTTGCGATTCAAGTGCGACGGACTGACGAGGTCTCTTCTCGTTGATGAAATTTGTCTCTCTCGAGAAGGAACCGACGAACGGACGAAAGAAAAGAAGCGAAAAGAAGAAAAATGTCTGCACGCGCGAAATCAAAAGAAAAGACACCGACGCGACCGCCAAATTCTCTCAAACTCGGGAAAGAAACCTGGTCGTGCGATATCTGTACTCGAAACGAAAACGAAAACGTACCACGAGCTCTTTGGTGATTCGTTTCGAAGCCATTTTGTCTTATTTCTTTCTGCTATTTTTTTCTGTATGTGTCTAGAACGAGATGTGATGACGAACGTTTTTAATACACAGTTGTTTTAAAATCTCGCGTGCTCCTTCTCTCTCTGTCTCGCGAAGAGTATTCGCTCTGGTTTTAAACGTCTTCGAAGAGAAGTCGTTTCGTTTTGCGCGAATCTTTTTTTAAAAAGTCGCGTTCTCTCTCTGTCGCTTCTTCTTTGCAAAGTGCGTCTGTTTGTTGCGCGTTTGGCGAAGAGTCAATGCTTTCTTTTTTTGTGGAGACAGAGGAAAAAGAGAGGCCAAATAAAAAAATACACGAAACAAACAAGGAAAAGCACTCATACTAAAATTTTACCACGCAATCAATCAATCAATCAAAGATCATCGTAACTACAATACTATTGCTCCCGAAACGCGTTCCGTAACTTGAACGACACCGTGGCTCGTACTAATTCACCGACGCGTTTAATACCTCCTCGTCTTTTCACTTGGATTTTCTGCAACTCCAAGGATAACGCTTTGAGGACGAGCGCTCGCAGGAACGCTTTCTCTTTGCGCGAGAGGTTTTGTTGTTGGTTTTGCCCCGTGTGCGTTTGCGTTTGCTGCTCTCGAACGTATTTGTTCCTGAGTTTTTCGCAACGAAGGAGAGAGGTGTGGATGATTTGCATCGCGCTGGAGTCGAGAGTTGCGGACGGGTGCGGAGGATCAAACTTGGATTTCAAGTCGTCGTGAAGATCGAAGAGTTCTTTGCAAAAGCGACACTCGGTTTCGAAAGAGTCGTAATACGCGGATTCGGCGGTGGTTTTCGTTGTTATCGCATTTTCGTAGGCGATTTGTTCCTCTTGGACGTCTTCGATGCCTCGAGGAGAACGCTTTTCGTATTGAATTTCAAACGCTCCGAGGAAGCAACGCTTTTTAGCAACGTTTAAGAAAACGTGATCAGGAATGCGAACTAAAGCATCTACATCGACGATGGATTCATTCGAAGCCGCTACTGTTTCGGAAATCACGACATCTTCTCCGATATGCGCCGTCTTCCTTTGTTTGCTCAGTTTAGTTCCTCTCGCGTTTTTCTTCTTTGTCATTTTTTTCTTCCTTCCGATGTCGCTTGGTGCGTCGACAGGGCCAATCGCCGATGAACGAATACACATATTAACGCACTCTTTCCATGCCACGTATATGTTTGATTCCGTCAACGCGCTATCGCTCGCGATTCGAAACGCGGCGTAAAAATCTTATCTCGACAGGCCAGACGATGAAAGACTACTATTCGTAGATATACTTTCACCGACGTGATCTTCGCAATTCATCGCGCGGAACAATACAATCAAAGCTCTCATATTCCGTTTCGATCGTTTCTCGTGTTCAGTCATCAAAATCGAAACGACATCGTCCGCATCTACAGTTGTTCCAGTTACTTTTTTCTTAATCCCGTTGCTAGAGGAAGATGACGACGAGGACGAGGACGCTTCTACGCCTCGATGGAAGAGAAATGCTCGCGCTAACGCGTCCATCTTTTCCTTCTCGGTCAATCGAAGAGTGCTATTGGTATTGCTAGTGCTATTACTAAATTGAGCGCTCGTCTTCTCGTTGACCAAGACGTCCGGGAACAACGCTTTCACTACTTCGCACGCGTGCGAGAACGTCACTTTACCGCTATCGTCAAAGTTCATCATTTTGACCGACGCGGTGTTACTTTGAACTTCGCTAATTTTTATCGCTTTACCGTTCGCGGATTCGTTTTCTGGGAATAGTGAAGAGATGTGACCATTCGGTGCCAACGCGTCGAGTACTTTCAAATAGAAATCGTACGTATCCCGGTCGCCGCCAAAGTGAGTGCTATTGCTTTCTTCCGTGTTTAAAACAGTACCATTTGGAGAACAAGTAGAGGTAGACGATTCGAGGAGTCCGCAAACGCCGCAAACTGTCTGATTTTCAGCGACGACGTCGAGTGAACTTTGCACGAAGCGATTAAATCCAAGCAGTTTGTTTCCGCCAATTGCCGCAAACCGTACCGATGCACGTGCCACTCGTACGCAAAAGTCGCGAGATCGTTATGAGATCCGCCTCCGATATGAGTCGATGTCTGATGTTGTTGTTGTTGCTGCTTCTCTTGATCCTTCTCGGCGGCTATTTTATCGGCATAAATCTGCGCAACCGTGCGTAACGTCCACGACTTTGGTTTCTCGCGACCGTTTACTTTCGAAGTTTGGATGAGCCTCGCGAACCCACCGAGAGTGCAAGTTCTACCAGCGCTCGGAGAAGAAGAAGAAGCGGAAGCGTTTCTGTTGGTTCGCCCATCCCCTCTTCTTTTCTTCATACTCGCAGAAGTTGTCTCGATACTGTCGTCGTTGTTATTGTTGTCACGAGTATGCCATCCCAGCAACACTAAATCTGCGTCCGTTTGCGAGCTCGCGTTTGCCGTATCATCGCAACCAACTCCAAGCAGCGACCCGTCTTCGCCATTCGCAACCACGTGCTTCATCCAACGCCGATTCGTTTGCGCATCCGTATCAACTGATTTTCCTCTTGGAGTTTTCGCCAAAGCCACGCGCAATCGTTCCTCCGCGTACCTCAGCGATTCTTTCGAATCGTCGCGACTGTCCAACGCGTGCACTAACTTCTTCTCTAAAACCATCGTCTGCGCTCGAATCTCGCGAAACATTGTCTCTTTCAACTGTTTCAACTCCTTTTGCGCTTTCAGCAAAGCATCTCGTTCTAAATCGCGTCTGTTCTTTCGCTCCGACGATATTTCCTGCCATCTTAATTTGGCGTTTGCAAACTCGCTCGATATTTTTTCGTTTAACATTTGCACGCATTTCTGTTCTCTTCTCGTGGCAGCTAAACTCTTCGCCAACGCGATTTTTTCCTCTCCGTCGCGTTCGGATTGAGTGTTTGCAAAATCTCGCATGGCAGACAATCTTCGATTTTGTAAGTGCGTCTCTTCCATCTGTTGATTTTTTACGTCTATTATATCTCGATATCGATCTAAAACTGCGTCGACGAGCTCGCCGCGGTCTCTGCACTGCGCATGGATCTGCCGGGACGTTTCTTGCGCGATAGTTTCCAGCATTTTCAATTTCTGATGGTGACGTTTCGTTTTATTCTCGCCTTCTTCTTTCTTTGACGTATTATTCCTCGATGTAAACGTGACGAGACTCCTCGAAGCAAGAGAAATATCATCCTCGTTATCTTCTTCACACCCAGATTCAGATGACGACGACGACGAACACGCGTCGTCTTCATCGTCGCTCCATCTCTCTTCCAGCGTTTCCAGCAACCGTCTCGCCATCGCCCTCGATGCCGGCTCCGGGCCTTTACGATTGATCCACGCGAGACCGTTCGCGGCGGCGTCGACACCACCACTGTTATTAATACCGCATCGACGATACCTCCGATTTCCCTCCCTTTCGCGATCGCTTCGCATCTTCATCGCTCGCAACTTCTTCCTCCTCCCCTCTTCTTCCTCCTCCTCTCTTTTCTTCTCTCTCAGCTGTCTCTCCACGAGCGCGATTTCCGCTTTAATCTCTTCGATCGATCTCACGTCCTTTTTCCCACCGCTTCTTCTCTCATAAGTCTTCTTCTTCATCATCTTTTCGTTCTCCTCTCCTCCGCGCGTGGGGGAATCATCAAACGACGCCGCCGCGAGTACTTTTCTTCGCACTCTTTCCTCGCACATGCGCTCGTGCGACCACCGAAACATGTCGTCTCTTTTTTTTTCGGCAAATCAGCAGCAAATGGTGGTGGTGCGCGTCGTCGCGTTTTGCATCGTCGTTATCATCATCACTCGGATTTTCGTCGGTCTTTCGCAGAGAGAGAGAGAGAGAGAGAGACGTGAGAAGAGTAATTGCCTCCCGTCGTCAAGTGCGCGAGGTCTCTTTCTCCCTTCTTTCCAGTACTAAAAATATTATTTTTATATCTTTCGTTGTTTGACTTTTTTCTATTTTTGGATTAAATTTAAAAAAAGACGTTTCTCGCCTACTCTAGACAGAAAGGGGAAAATTCGGGTTCAATTCTGGCACTTTATAGTTACCACTATCATAGTCCCAGAAACGCGGGTAAGAAAGAAAGAAAGAAAGAGAGAAAGAAAGAGAGTCGATGTGGTCGCGTTCTTCCTCCTTTTCTTTGCGACGACCAACATCTCCTTCATCTCCTCCCAAACTCTGCTGTTTCCGGTGTTCTTTTCCTCCTCCTCTCGGGAAAAATCAACAACCTCGGATGAGAAAATGTATTA
>Ga0209091_10002424_pt1 | contig 15724 bp, 9 predicted proteins | sample ArcticOcean_MG_C_6_FD_187438 | JGI IMG/M metagenome (GOLD analysis project Ga0209091, IMG submission 187438) | Marine microbial communities from western Arctic Ocean - ArcticOcean_MG_CB8_128 (SPAdes) (version 2) | ecosystem: Environmental > Aquatic > Marine > Oceanic | place: Arctic Ocean...
CTTAAACCACTCGCCCATCGCGATGACGAATAGGAAAACAAACGACCCGCACGTCAAGACTTGCGCGTTGCTCCAAGCTCATTTAAGTCGCGTCGCGTTACCAGGTGACCTTGCGAGAGATTTAGAGTCCATCTTACCGACCGCTTTGCGTTTACTCTTGGCCATGGTGGATGTAATTTCCAGCAACGGCTGGTTATCGCCGGCGATGTGCGCCATGGAATTGTCGCAAATGTTAACGCAAGCCATGTGGGATAAAGACGCCGGCGTGTTACAATTACCGCACGTGACGAAATCCATAGCGTTAAAAGCGAAGGATAAGGACGTGGAATCCGTGTACGAGTTGTTAGACGCGGAGGATTCCGTGCGAGGGGACATTTTGAGCGACTTGTCCAAGCGACAACTCTCGGACGTCGCGAAAGCAGCGAATCGGTACCCGAACGTCGATTGCGAACACAAAGTCACCAACGCCTCACAAATTTCCACGAGCTCAACCATCGACGTCGAAGTCAACATCTCTCGCGAGTGGGAGTTTGGCGATTCCGTATCGCTTTTACCTCCGGTCAATTGCAGTCGATACCCGATACCGCGCGAAGAAAGTTGGTGGGTCGTCGTCGGCGACGAAAAAGACAACCGCTTATGCGCGATTAAAAGAGTCAATCTGGTCAAAAGCTCCAAGGTAAAGTTAAGTTTCGCCTCGCCCTCCGAGGAAGGTAAACGTAAATACGCGTTGTACTTCATGTGCGATTCGTACCTCGGCGCGGATTTGGAGTTTGAGTTCGACGTCGCCGTCGCCAAAGGCGAAGATGAAGAAGAAGAAGATGATGATTCATCGGAAGAGGAGGAGGAAGAAGACGACGACGACGACGATGCGGGGAAGAAGAAGGACAAAACGCCAGACGCAGTCATGAAAGACTGATGATATGCAACTCGGTTTCGCCTAGCTTTTACACCGTTGTAAAGGAACAACAAAAAAACGCTAAAAACCCTAAATAGACAAAAAAACTCGAGCCTCAAAAATCTTCCTTTTGCGCTTCACAACAGAGAAGCGCTGCCTGCTCGTGGGGCACATCGACGCTTCATCGGAGAGACAGAGACACACACACACAGAGCGAAAGAAAGAAAGAACCAAACTAAGCGTTTCTCTCGTTTCTGTTAGTATCTCGAGAGCGTTTTGCGTGTAGTAGTCTATCGAATTTCCAATCATCCATTTCGGGGAAAGTTTACCATCCGCGCGCGGCTTAAATACGACGCACAATGACGTCGTCGTCCTCGTCGCCGCTGTTGTTGTTCTCAGAAAACCGACCGAATGCGACGACGAGTTTTTCAAGAAAATTCACCACCAGCAACGTCGCGTCTTCAATCCTCGTCGTCGTCGCATTCGCCACTCTGTCCACCTCATCCGCGGCATCACTGAAGTCGGCAGTCGCCCCGACGAAGACATCGAACGAAGAGTGGAACCGGTTGCACCCAGGATTTTGCGACAACATGACTTGGTCCACGAAAATAGATGATGATACGCAGAATAATAACAACATGGAAGCGTTGGGCGGTGGTGAAATGAACGATGATGATGAGGAGATTGAGTTGTCGCCGTTCGTTCGCAAAGCGATGGCGGTCGCCAAGTGGCGCGTGTACGACGAGTACCAGAAGAAGTACTCTTCTTTGCCAAGCGAGGAAAGCAGCGTCGTTTTGGATGATATAAAGAGAGATGCGTTGTTAGGAGAGGAGGAAGAGGTCGCGTGGGAAGATTCTCCGGTTCGGATTCACTCGGCGGATATCGTCGTCATCGTTCAAAGGAACGACGCGGAAGATCACGAGAACTTTGATAAGATTCGAAAGACGTTGCCTGACGCGACGAGCGACGTCGGCGTGACGCCGACGGAGTGGCCGGAAAATATCGGCGACGCGGAATGGGCGGTCGAACCGATAAGGAAGTTGAATAAAGAGTTCTTTGAGAGAGGATGGAAACACCCGGACGCGGTGAGAAACGGAAACAACTTGAAAAATTTGCCGTGGTTGGGTATCGTCGACGAACGAAACAGCACGGGAGGGATGACTGAAGAACAATACGGCGGCGCGCATCACATCGGGTGTTTATTCGGCCACATGCACGCCTGGCGCACGGTGTTAGAGTCCAACTCGGGGAAGAAGTTTTCGTTGATCATGGAAGCGGACGGTTTGAACTGGCAGATGAAACATTTAGACGCGATCGTCGCCAACGTCCCCGAGGACGCGGATTTCGTTTTGTTGACCAATTTTTACGAAGCCGCGTGCGCGCAACCGGACGAGGGCGGCTTTTGCGATAAACAAGGCAACACGTACCCAATATTAGCCGAAGACGGGCCGAAAAAAGGCCAACAATTGACCGGGAACTTTTACTATTGGCCGAAAGATCGCTCCGGAGCCGGATTCACGAGGTACTTGATTGGCCCGAAGTTCCAAGAGAAGGTGTATAAATTTATGGCGCGATTCGGCGCGGATATGATTGACGCATTCACGTACGGCCACTTGTGTCAAGACGATTACGCGAACGCAAAGATGCGCGACGAAGGGTTTGCCATGCCGGACGGGTCCGATCCTTTTCAAAAGAGAGAAACCAGTCGAGACGAGAAGAACTACGGATTGAAGGTTTTGAATTGCTATTTAACGGATATGCATCAAGACATGATTTACAATTAAGAAAGAAAGAAAAAGAGAGAGTATGAGAAGACAGAGAGAGATTACGCTACAAAATTACCTGCTTATCAGGTATACACATGCACATATATACTTTATAGCACCGTTATCAACGCATTGGTTGTATTTTACTATTACATACATTTTTACTAGAAGACGAACGCGGCGCTTCGATGTGCCGAGACACAAAAAAATCTGTCACTATTCCTATTCCTAATCCTACGACTGACTGCAAAAGTGCGACAACGAACTCTTGGTGGTGTTACTACAGGTGATAACGACGACGGTACGAGTTCGACGACGTTTTTCCTTCTCTTGTATATATGATTGGTATCGTCGAATTTTGTGATGGCGATGGTATTCGCTCTCCTCCTCGTCAAAAAAGCGTTGGTGGAAACGAACCGCTTCTTCCCGTTGCCGGTATCTCTGATTTCAAACGAGTCGTCGTTTCCTTCTTCTGAAACCATCATTGCCTTTTTATTCATGAAACAACCAACGCTGAATAAAAAAAAACCAATCAAAGCGAACAGCGATATCAAACTTCTCCGTTGCGTTTCGAAATCCGCTCCGGCGAGCATCAAAATAGCGACAAAAGATACGACGTTACTCGCATTCACTGCCGTGGCCGCCGGTCCTGAGTTTAACCCAAACTGTTTGGCGTATCGTATAGAAATCAAGGGCACCGGAGCGGTTAACGCTAACGTCAACACCGCCAATCCACTACCCCCTATGAATTGGTACATGTTCAACGCGATTGCCGTGGCGGCGATGAGTAATCCGCTTCCGTACCGAATCAACAACAAAGTCACCACGTCTGAAACTTCGCTCTTACTCATTTTAGGCTCGAACAATATCCCAAGCGACAACAACGCCAACGGCTTTGCCGCGACCGCCAAGGAACCTAAAAACTGATCCAGCGCGTACGGAATCGACGCGTTCGGAATGGCTTTCAACGCGATCGAAAGATACAACGCGAGTAAACACGGCGTGAACATTTGCGTCTTGATGGCTTTCAAAATAACCTCCTTTGTCGTTTTCTCACCTCCACCACCGCCATCATCACGTCTCGTCGTCGTACTCAGCGCGAACAACACGTAGCTGGCGATTAAAATCGACACTTGATTAAAGAAATCAAACACCACGGCTCTCCGTAACCCGACCTCGCCAAACACCGCGAATACGAGCGGGTACGCGAACGTCCCTAAGTTTACCCCAACCGTCGCACCGGCTAAATGTTCCCCTTTATTTCGCTCGCGATTTCGAAACAACAGAAAACCCACAATTGTGCCTACTAGGCACTGTAAGACGCTGTACGCGAAAAACACCAAGTACTCCGCGCTCGCGTGTATTGAAGCGAACGTCTGTCATATTAAGTGCATTACGAGTACAAAGAAAGACATTAATTAGATTTTAGTCAACACCTCTCTCCTCGCTTGAATAAAGAAAGAAAGTCCACAAAAAGCTACGACAAAACGAGCGATTGATGATGTTTTACGCGAGACGAGACGTAAAGTCGTTCTTTGTTTCGCGCGAGCCTCTCATCAAATGTAACACATTCAGATAACACGAACGAAGGGGAAAATGCATCAAACCTATACCTGTATTAATAAACTGGGCAACAGAGCGCCGAATATCACGGCGAGTAACGATTCGCCGTTTTCTTGAGTCACTACGGACAGTTTGCGAAGTGCGAAGCCGAGTAAGATGGTCGTCGAGGCGAGACAGAGTTTAAAGGAGACCTCATTATTCATCATCCTCGTGTGTCATATCTGAAGGATTTCCCCACGAATTTCCTCATAAATATCTCAGCGGGTCTGCACTCTACGACCGCGCAGTGATGACGACTTCTCAACCAAACGCATGGTTAGGGTCGTCCTTTATTCACACTCTCTCTCCCTTTGTGTCATCGCCTTTAAAGACTCCCACGACAACAGAACAGACGAGAGATGAGGAAGTTTTGTTGTTGTTGCCCCCAACGGGGAAGAAAAACGAATCAGATTCTGATGAGTTTATCGACGGCCAAGAAGCGTCGCTGAAGACAAAAAAGAACAAAAGAACACCACCATCGAGAGCAGTAGTAATAGCAGCAGTAGTCTTAGCATCGTTTATGGTCGTTTTAGGTAGCGCGAGCATTGGAAAAGGTGGATTTGATGAGAGGATGAGATTCAAGGCCACGCGGCCTTTTTTAGGGGGAGGAGGAGGCGAAAGTGGCGAAGGCGCGACGACGAACATCGACGAAGAAAAGTCTGCGTTTGTCGCCGTTCGGGACTTGTTCAAATACGAATCGAGGATTCTCCGTCCGCCCTTCTCCGATAACGCCGAGGAGAACAACGAAGAAGACGCGAGGAAAAGAAACTACGAGATGGACGACGGCGCGTTGTTCGGCGCCAGTCGCCAGTGGGGGTCGATACGCGCGAAGATAAACGCAGAAGTCTTTAATAACAACGAAAGTACCAGTAGAGAAAACGGACGAAAGTTATTCTTGTTCGTTCGACACGGCGAGGCGGCGCATAACGTTTGGGGCGAGCGACGAAAAGGCGAAGCGCCGATGCCGAACGAACGAGTGCCGTGCACGGACGAAGTGACCGGGAAGTCGTTGCTCGATCCGAGTTTAACGCAAGTGGGTTTGCACGAAGCCACGGAGAGCGGTAAAGCGTTGATGACGTACATGGAGAAGGTTTTCAAGGAGAGCGGAGAGGAGGAGGCGAAAAGAGTGGCTTTTTTCACCTCGCCGCAAGCGCGGGCGATTGAAACCTCTCGACTCGCGGTGTTGCACACGTCTGGCGTGAAAAAATACCAAAGCGCGAGTGGAAAATCCATACGAGTGTCCGATTTGATTCGCAATAAGATCGATTTGACCGTGCCTTTTGAGATTCGTCGACCGTATAGCTTTGAAGACGACTTGACGGGAGATCCGATTCAATACGGCGGCCTCTCGCGAGCGTTGGCGAAGAGAGAGGAGAAGTATTTAGAAGGGTGCGAATTCACAAAGACACTGGGAGATATCACGTCGATACACGAAAACGACGACTACGAGATTGCCGCCAGAGAAGACGCCGCGCAAGAAACGAAATGTCGTTTGGGCGAAGCGACGAGCGATTCGGTGTTTACGTGCGCGGACGAACTCGGTTTACTCGTAAATAGCGACGGTGAATTGAGGTACGAATCCAACGAGTTGAGCATGCAGTCCGTCCGCGATCGAATGCGCGTGTGGTTCGCGAATGTGTTCGAGGAAGAGCGCGACGCGAAAGTCATCGTCGCGTTCGTTCACAGCGACATTATCGAAGGCGCGTTGAAGGAATTGTACGGAGACGACATGAAGTCGGAGTATAAAGCGTTGAACGGCGACGTGGTGCCGGTGTTAGTGAAAGACGTTCGTCCGAAAGAGTATTTAAACTTCTGGAATGAAACCGATTATTAATAGTAGTAGTAATATGTAGAAGAATAGAGCGCGCGTGCGATACACACGTAAAAGCAATGTAAACTTTAGAAAGAGAGAAATATAGCGCATTTACCAACAAAACAAAAACAACAGCTCTTCACTCTCAATCCCTCTTCGCTTGATCGACTAACCTCTTCAACTCTTCCATCACTTGCTTCTCCTTCGCGGCTTTCTCCTCGTAGTTAATCATCGCCAACACCGCTTGCTCTTCCGCCGAATACACTTGATTTTCTTTTCTCAATCGCACCGCGTTCATGCGCGCGTGTCGACTGCCGCTCATCACGTATCCCATCTTTTCGAAGTTTTCGATTTGCTCGCTCGAATACCCAACTTCGCCTCTCCGCGGGATTCTTTCCCCGGAATGCACGAACTGCGCCATGGCGGAGCCTTCGCCCGGTAAGAGTTGACCGCCGTATCCCGGTTTTCGTATTCCGGCGGCGATGTCGAGGTTATTCTCGTCCTCGGGAGGCGGCGCCGCCGGGCCGAAATTGACCGCAACATGTGTTCCTCCTTCTTTTCCTTCTCCTCCCGCGCTGCTTTGCAAACGCTCCTCTTTCTTCTTTCGTTCTTCTAACGCTGCGGCGGCGACAAGTTTCTCTCTCTTCTCTCTCTCTTCTTTCTCTAAAAATTGCAAGAAACGCTCGGGTTGCTCCTTCTCGTCGTCCTTACCTTTCCCGCCCTCGCCGCCGTCAAAATCTGGTACCAACTCGCCCTCGTCGATATCGTCGTCGTCGTCGTCTTCGCTACTGCTACTCTCGCTACTACTCTCGCTACTGCTACCGCCTCCTCGGCGCTTGCGCCGCGAGGAAGATTTTCGACTCTTCTTCTTCTCCTTCTTCCTCTTCTTCTCCTTGCTCGAATGCTTTTTCTTCGTCGTCTTCTTTCTCCTCTTTTTCTTCTCGTCCACCTCGTCCTCGTCGTCGCTCGCTTTCGGCAAGGTAGGCCCTTGCACTTTCTTCCTCCCTTTCTTCTCCTCGTTATTCGGATTCAAGATATCCTCGATCCTCTCGTCCTCGTCCGTCTCCGACCATCCCACCGGACTCCCCATGTTCGCCATCGCTTCGTACAACTTTCGGTGATACTCCGGATCTTCAATCCACCACAATTTATACCGTTTCAACCGTCTGTAATCCAAGTGATCTATCGCTTGCTCGTATAACTCTTGGTCCGAATACGTCCCGTCCGTTCGGTCCGGGTTGCGGAAGGTTGCGGACTTTTGTTGCTCTTTCGCGTGAAAGACGGATTTTTTCGCTCGTTTTTGTTGTTGGTGTTGGTGTTGGCCAGAACCTCCCCCAAACCTCCCCGGGGGAGCATTCCCCTCTTCTCTCTCGCCCTGTCGCTTCCTGGAGGGAAAGCTGCCGAAAGGGGGCGTATCACCACCACCAAAAGCAGCGGTGTTGTTCGTCAGGCCGTTCTCGCGGGATGCGCGCATGTTTCGCGCGTAGTTGGAGGAATCTTTATCGTCGTCTTTGTTTTTGTGTTCAAAGTTTCCTCGCCGTTGGGGAAAATTCGTCTGAGTCGTCTTTTTATTATTACTATTCTCCAAAGAAGAAGAAGAAGGCTGTTGCGATCGGTGCGATCGGGTTTCTCTCATAACGACGGATGAATTTCTCGTTTCAACGCGAAGAGAAGTCGTGTTCGTGCGTTTTTGCGCGTATGTATCTCTTTGCAGTAATTATTTATTACTGCATTCAAGTTTGTGAGGATTTGGATGAAAAGTACTGTCTGTGTGGAACGAAGACGCGTCAAAGATGAATAGGTATATATATATAATGATACAGATGTACAAGGGTGGTTAAATTGTTTTCGTCGTTGCGCCTCCCACCTCCTCCTCCTCCTTCTCTATCTCCCGTCGTTTCGTCCGCTCTTCTTTACACGCCTCTTTGTGTACTTCAATCATCCGAACGAGAATATCGCCCATTTTTGGGCGGCGTTCGGGAAGCTTGAACCAACAATCGCGCAAGATGGATTGTAACGGGTGACGGAACGGTGTCGATGCTATCGATGATGATGATGATGATGTGCTGCTGCTTTCTTGATCTTGTTCTTCGTCGCTCCTTGCGTTCATTTTCAAATGTTGTTCGCACGCGGCGTATTCGGTGTCCGGGTTATCCAACGCCGAACTCATTCGGTAGACTATTTGATACTCCGTCAAGCCGTCCCACGGTATTTTCCTGGCGACAATTTCCCAAATGGTGACACCGTATGAAAAGACGTCGCTCGATTCCGTGAATTGATTTCCGACGATAACTTCTGGCGCGGCGTAAGATACCGTTCCAGTCACGCCGGTTTGCCTCGTCGCTTTGCTGTGTTGCTTGACTTTGGATAAACCAAAATCGGTAACTTTCACGGCGCCGTCTCGGTTGATGAGAACGTTGTTGCAGTTCAAGTCGCAGTGGATAATCGCGTGCGGTTTGTGGGTGTGTAAATACGCCATCGCTTTGGCGATACTGATGGACCATCGAATGCGCGTAGATAAGGTCAACACAGCTTCCGTGCGATGCAAAACGTCGTGTAAAGAGCCTCTATCCATGTACTCTAATATGATGGCGGTGTTTGGCGAGACGGTACACGCGCCGAGCCATAGAACGATAGACGGATGTCGCAAGGTTGATAAGACCGAAACCTCTCTCTTGAATTCGTCCAATCCTTTCCCAACAGGAGATTCGAACAATTTTTTTACAGCGACGAGACTGCCGTTGTATCGACCTAAAAATACTTCCCCAAAGCCGCCTCGACCGATTCGGTTCGAAGAGGACGCCTCGCCAGTTGAAAATTCAATGTCATCGTATCGAATCTCGCACTCTTCGGCGAGTTTTATGACCGAAGACACGTGCCGTAAATGATGCGCATTTGACGGCGACGCGCTTCGCGAGGACGGCTCCAACTCCCCTAAAGACGCCATCGACGTTCCGCTTCCAATGAACGATTGCGCCTTGGCGTTCAACAGTGGCGGCGGAGTTGAAACGCCACCACTGCTACCCATCCCATTATTCCCGTGGTTTTCGACATCCTCCTCTTCTTCTTCTTCTTTCAGAAGTAAATGCAAAGCGATCAAGTTTTTTTGCAGCTGTCGCTCGTCCAACGTCTTCGGGTCGTCGAACAATTCCAATTCCTTCGACCACCCCTTGACCGTTTCTAAGCTTTCTCTAATTCTACTTTTTCTCGCCGTCGTCGGCGACGATTGTTTACTCCTGTCGGCATTGATTTCCTGTATTTCCAACTCTGCCTTTATCGCCGAGACGCAATACACGCTAATCTGTGCGGCGATTGTTTCACGTTTTGACCCGACGTCCACGTTGAATCGCTCTATGACTTCATCGACGACGTGAGAAAGCCATCCGCTCAAGACGGCTAATCTCCTCATGGGTAACACAAACTGTAACCAAGAAACATCCGCTTCCAACAAATCTACCGGAGTGTTGAACGAATTAGTACTCGCCGTAGTTCGGTTCAACTTATCTCTCGTTTCCTTCTCGAGCGATCGAGTCTTCTCTTCGAACGGAACGCGAGAAGCTTTCAAAGCGTCGATGTTTCGAAACAATCTCAATCGTTCCACGTGAGAGGTTACCCGTAAATCTTTCAGAACATCTTGATCGGTCAACCTCAGCAACACGTACCCATCCACGGCGGAGTTGGCGAACCTAGAAACCAAAAAACCAAGCATGTTCGATTCCAACCAGTTCCCGACGTCCTCAACCGTCCACACGTTTGGATCCGCCGGCGTTTGCTTGTTGTTTTTTCTGCTACCACTGCTACTTTTTTTCTCTTCGTCTTCTGGGTCGCTCTTTTCGTCGTCATCGTCGTCGTTTACATCGTCATCGTCGTCGTTATTGCTCTCCAAATCTAAATTCCGGAACATATTACTCGTCGCCGTCGCGTTGTTATTCAGGTACGTAAATCTTCGTTTGGCAACCGCCGCGTCTTTCTTTTTACTCCCGCTACTATTGCTACTTAACATCTTCGCCGCTCGGGACGTCCGTCTCCCTTCGTCCTCTCCGTCTTCATCATCGCCGCTCTCCTCTCCCTTCACCACTAAAATCTTCTTTATCAACTCCGGTTTAAAATCCACGCGTTCAATCGTCTCTCTCGCGTCACCTTCCGCGCACTCGAAAAACTCAAACGATTTCGTAAATTTCACCGGCGGTCGATGTAAACTCGACCGAAACGTGATTTTAATCAACACGTCCACGCCTTTCAGCTCGGTTTGAAATTGTGCCACGAACGGCGCGGACGACATCTCCACGCTCCCTAACGCCTCGTTTCCGAACAAAACGTCCACGCGTTTGATGATTTTATTCGCGTAGAGTTTGTTCAATTCGGCGTCTTTTACATGGATAAACATTTCCCCTACGTTCGATGTACTCCCTTCATTCAAACGGAGGACTTTAAACCCAACTCTGAAGTCAATCGTGCCGTTGATGAGATACGACAGAGAAGCGCTAAACGACGCCGAATCGTTTCCCCGGAAGGGGCTCACGGTGTTCGTCTTTTTCTTTCCCGAACCAGTATTAGCAGCATTCGCGGTAAAACCGCCATCAAAGCTCGCGTCGAACTCCCCACCACCACCATCTCTCTCGTGAAGTATTCCGCTCGCCCTGACCGGCATCGGCGTTTGTTTAAAGAACTCCCGCAAAGACATCTTGTCTCCGTTCTTTTTTTTCTTCCCCATGACGTAAGATGTGTTTTATAACGCGAACTTCTCTCTCTCTCTCTCTTATTTAAATAAGAGTAAAATATGATGTTTATTAAAGAGACAAAGTTCTTGCATCGTGTTTTTAACGTGTTCTTTCTCCGGTAAAGTCGGTCGCACACCGTGTGCTTCTCTTTGCCGCCTTTTGGTACATTTTGCAAAGGCGCTTTGCCTGACAATTTAGGGTTTATATTTTGTTATTATGACAACATAAAACCCTAAATATGTTTCTTTCTCCTCCTTTAAAAATGAGACAAAAGTGAGGCGAAAAGCACACAAAAAGAGACACAGAGAGAGAGAGAGTGAGAGCACGGAGGAGAGAGTTCCTCTCTTTTTGCGTTTGAAGAAGACTTTAGTAGTAGCACATACTTGAACAAACCGCTCTTAGGGTTTGGCGGCAAAACGAGAGACAGAGTGCTGAAAAGTTTGTGTTATAAAACTCTTTAGTTTTAGTAGTAATTAGGGGAAATTCTCGAGCACATCTTGAGACAAAATGGTCTTAAATCCAGTGGAGAAACTGCGGAAACAGAAGCAGAAACAACTGCTCGCGAAACAAAAGAAACAACGACGACTCAAAAACAAAGAAAAGTTTACGAAACTCTCTCGCGAGGACGTCGAACGAGAGCACGAAAAACTCAAAAGGAAACCAAAATCGAACGTAGATGAGAAAGATGTGCAGAGATTGAAAAGCTTAGAGAAGCGGTTGTTGGAGGAGACAAAGACGGCGCCGAAGAACGACATCGGACCAACAGCATTAAATGGTGGGGTTAAAAGTGGTAATGGCAACAAAATCGCGTACGATGATTACGTCGGCGACGCCGCGCGGGATGCGAAAGATAGCGTGTATTATCATCCGACTCTCAATCCGCTTGGGAAACCGCCGCCGGGGAAGCCGCAGAAGTACGTGCAAAGGAAGAGAGGCGGGAAGGCGGACGCGGGGATGGCGTTGCCGGCACCGGAAAAGAGGAAGAGGAAGAGAGGTGAAAATACCGACGGGGAAGGAGGCACGGAGAGTAGTAGCGGCGAGAGTAGCGGTAGTAGCGACGACGACGAGGAAGGCGGCGGGAATATTTTCACCAAAATGTTCAACGTTGACAGCAGCGCAAAGGCGAAGAAAGAAAAAAAAGTGCCGGGCCCGCCGAAAGGTCCGCCGCCGTTGTTAGAAGGAGAAGATGCGAGCGAAGATGAAGATGAGGAAAAATACATCGACGTTGTCGTTCCGCCACCGGTAGGACCGCCGCCGGGATGGATGCCGCCTGCGCCGAGCGGGTCACCGCCGCCGTCGGATGAGGAGGAGGAGGAGGAGAACGTAGAAGAGATAGTTATAGACGGTATCGTTGTTCCGCCACTACCTCCAGACGATACCGATGAAGACGACGACGAGGAGGAGGAAGAAGAAAAACAAGTAGAAAAAGTAGAAACGACGGCGCCTCCACCTCCGCCTCCGCCGGTTGGTATCGACATTGCCAGGACCATCAACAAACCGCCAATGTTCGGCAACACGCTGGAAATGAAGGCGCAGTCGCACATGGCGTCGATATCCCGACCACCCCCTCCTTCCAACCAACCCATGCGTGCCGCCAACATCTACCAACGCCCGCCGCCGATACACTCGATGAACAATGCTCGCGGCAACAATCCACCGCAACACTTCTTCTCCCCGGCCGCGCCGATGGCTGTAAAAAAGAAGTCTCAAGAGCAAGCCACCATACGCGGCGAAGCGACCACCATCGCGGCGCCGTCGCAAAACCCAGCGTTGCAAAAACTCGTCCCGGCGCACTTGCGCGTGCAAAGAGGCGGCGACCAGAATAAGAAGAAAAAAGTTAACCCGGCGCCAATCGTCGTAAAAGTCTCCAAGGAAAAGAAGGACGAGAAGGGTAAAGACGACCAATACTTGAACTTCTTAGACGACGTGGCCACGTTAGGCGCGTTCCAAGAGTAACAGCTAAAGCGCATTTAATAATGACTAGAAAAACTACAACCTAGATAGAAGAAACACGAAGCTTTTCCTCCTCCTAATCTCCTTCACCCTCCTCCTCCTCTACCACCGCGGAATGTCTCCCAACCGCGCACGGCGGAATCTTCAAAAACTCGTCAAAGTCGTACACCGCCTTCTTCCCGCTCGCGCAACACGACCACCCTTTACTCCTCTCGTGGAAAATCGGCTTCCCTTTGTGATATCGACAACACTCGTTATCATTTTCGCTCTCTCTGAATTTCATTCCGCACCCTGTTCGTTTGCACGTTTGTAGCGCGTTCGGATCCATCTTCGCTCGCGCAAGTTCCTCCTCTCTTTTCTTCTGCTCTTTTAGCTCTTTCGTTCGTCTCATTTTCTCTTCGTTCTTTTTGCTCTCTTCCGGGTGCATTTCGCACGCGAAGCCGTTCGAACACCGAGGACACTTTTCAACACCAATAAGAACATCTTTCTCTTCTTTCGTACTCGTCGTTATCGTCTGTTTTGGTGGTACTATGACTTGTTTTTCGCTCGAATGTACATCCAGTTCCCGGCAGCCTTTTAGGCCTAAAAACGCGTTGAAATCTTTGCTTCGTTTATTACAACACGGCCAAAGCTTTTCGCCGTCTCTGAACTGAGGCGGTTGAGTGTGGTGCACGCACTTTATATTCGTCTCGGAGAGGAGACAATCGCAAGAGATGCGTTGACAACGGAGAGGGAGGGTGTTTGACATGTCGTAAGTATGATAAAAAATGCGTTACAAAAAGTCAAGAAGAAGCGGCTAAAATCTCGATGTCGTTGTCTTCGATGTCTGCTATCGCTGCGCTAGAACTCTTTTCGTTGTTGTAATTCGAATCATCTATATCATCGAGTAAAGGTCGAACGCGCGTGATGGAGGAGACAATCGGCGGTCTCCTCCGTTTCGACGACGGAGAAGTGTGGTTTCTATTATTGTTATCGTCTCCGTCTTCGTCTGAATCGTCTTCGACGCATACGGCGACGATACTTCTTTCGTCCTCTTTTTCGATTTCTTCATTTTCGCGGACTTTTATCGTCGGTGTCTCGCGAAAGAGCTGGAACCGCCATCGACCGAACGTTTCTGGATCCGATTCAAAGAGTGAGATGTCTTCGCGCTCGTCTGCGTTCCTTTTTTCTGTCACCGCGATATCAAAGTTCCGGAACGGCCTGCCGGAAATCCCAACCCCTAACGCCTTCACGTAACTTTCGCACAAACACCAATACCTGACAAACATCCTCCTCCCCCAATCCTCCTCTTTAGCTAACGCGGTTTCAATCCTCTCGATCGCCTCGCCTTTCCTAAAATACCTCTTTGCTAATTTCAAGCACGCGTCTTTCGTCCTTCTCTTCTCCACTTCGCAATCGATCCCCACGCGTCTCCCGTCTGTCGTCACCGCCATCGCGACGACATTTTTCGAGTGCGACACGCTAAACTGAATATTCAAATTTTCAGACGACGACGACGACGAGTTCGACTCCTCTTCAAATTCCTCGTTCGAATTCGCAAAAGAACTCGTCGTCGTCGAATATTTCAAAAACGGTTTCCCTTTCTCGTTGAACGTAAACTCCAACGAAGACGGATCGACGACTTTGCGCGATGGTTTCCTCCCTCCTCTTTCTTCGTTCAAAATGGACGATAAAACCGTCCGAACCATCGCGCGCGTTTGTAATCTCTCCTTTTTCGTTTCCGGGTGTAAACTTTCGATTTGAATCGAATCCAACTCGGAGCGCGAGAGTAACCGTTCGTATTTTTGCAACAAACTTGGGTTGTCGCACTCGTTCCGTTGGAGAATGTACACTCGCACTCCATGCTTCGTCTTCTTTGTCTTTGTCTTCTTCAAAACCACCGGGCTGTCTTCTTTCTCGTATAAACATGAGGTCGAAGAATCGTCAAAATCGTTCTCGTCGTTCGTCTTCTTCGCACGAGTGTTCCGCTGATGATGAAATTTTCCCGACGGGGAGGAGGACAAAAACGAAGACATCAACGCAAAACGATGTCGACAGGAATTACTTTTTGTCGTCGTCGACACAAAACTCGTCGTTCTCATCATCATCGTCTTTGTCGAACAACTCGTCATCGTCATCATCTTTTCTCTCTCTCTCTCTCTCTCTCTCTCTCTCTCACGCGCGCTGCTCTCTGCAGAGCGCGCAAGTTTTATATGTACAAATATAATGGCGAGAAAAGTGATAAAAAACAAGAAAAAGCCTGAGTAAGACGTACAGACGTAAACCTTAATCTAGAGGTATAAAGGAAAAGAAGAGAATCTCGAGCGCGGCGGCGGCGAAGAAAGTGTTCTTTTGAGTATCCGTTGAGTATGTGATGTGAATGTATGTACAACAGGACTACAGAGGAGCTAATGTTGAGTACGCATGTGGTACTTTAAACCACTAGCATAACGATACCTCTTCTCGCACACGTGGCATTCAAACGGTTTCTCCTTCGTGTGAGTACGCATGTGGATTTTCAAACTACTAGATTGAGTACAACGCTTCTCGCACACATCACATTCGTACGGTTTCTCGTTCGCGTGAATACGCCTGTGCCTTTTCAAATTACCAGCTTGAGTAAAACTCTTCTCGCAAAGATCACACTCGAACATCTCGTTAGTGTGAATACGCATGTGAACTTTCAAACTACCAGATGTAGTAAAACGCTTCTCGCACACATCACATTCGTACGGTTTCTCTTTCGTGTGAGTACGCATATGTACGGTCAACTTGGATGGATATGGAAACACCTTCTCGCACACCCAGCACTCGTGCCCTCTCTTTCTCTTCACTCCTTTAGCAATAAAAGCAGTTTCTTCTTTCCGCTGATTTTGCTCCACGACATCGTCACACGGCACGCACAGAATCCTCCGCAATTGCTCTACGTCGTCGTCTTCTCCCTCTTCGTCTTCTTCTTCTTCTTCTTTTTGTATCTGATGATTTGCCTCGAGAT
>Ga0209091_10002432_pt1 | contig 15684 bp, 28 predicted proteins | sample ArcticOcean_MG_C_6_FD_187438 | JGI IMG/M metagenome (GOLD analysis project Ga0209091, IMG submission 187438) | Marine microbial communities from western Arctic Ocean - ArcticOcean_MG_CB8_128 (SPAdes) (version 2) | ecosystem: Environmental > Aquatic > Marine > Oceanic | place: Arctic Ocean...
CATGAGGATGACGCATACACTAGTGGTACTTTGTTTTCATTACAAATACGTTGTATACGAGTTGTGGTCGTTACATTGTTCTTGTACCATAACTCAGGTTCTAACATAGATGCACGTACATCTGCCATGGCCGCAAGATGAACTACAAAGTCTGCACCTTCTAGTTCCCAATCCGCAATCTCACGATCAATATGTCGATCCCATTCTCGGACTTCATGTCCATCTTCGATAAGTCTCTTTACTAACCATTTGCCAATAAATCCACTTGAGCCTGTTACTGATATAATCATATTAATCCTCTTTTCACTAATGTGTAGTAATTATCTAGTTTCGGTTTTTTGTTCCCTGTCGGGATTGTCTTTGTTCGTATGTGTATCATTGCAGATTCTTCAATACCTTCTCGGTAACTACAATGACACCACTTGAAACCGCCAGGTAGTTTTTGCATAGGAATACGTGCATGAGTTGCAAGTCTGTGCATAATACCTTCATCATTGAAGTTTCCACTGTGAGCAGTCATCTCTGCATCGTTTAGATACTTACGCATCTCTACTCTGTGTTCACGTTCTAATCTATAGATCGCCCCACCCCAGTAAGGAAAATCTTTGTCTGTTAGTAGTGGATACTGTTGTTGTAATTTTATGAATAGGTTTGCTTGGAACTCTGTATACATTCCAATACCTGTTACATCAGTAAAGATGTTTTCTTGTAACCCTTTGCGTGTAAACATATCTGGATCGACCATAACGACTACATCATACTCGTCAAACTCTTCGTCTAACATCCACAGTTTCTGACAGGGCGTTGCTAGCCAAGATCTAAATCCATTACCTTCCAGCAACCTGTAGTTTGCACCACATTTTATTGCATACTTCTTCATGTTTGCAACAGATTTCTGTACAAGTTCTGGTTGGTTCCCAGTCCAGTGTTGCAGTAATATATTCTTCATTAGATCCTCTTTATTAGTGTGTATCCCACATTCTCTTGACTTCTAGCGACCTCTTGCCATGCAGAGTTAGTCATACAGAAATCGTTTACTGCACGATGTACCTGATCAGTTGGCAACGATGTGTCATGGAATATGATATATTTATTTACCGTTTGTGCATGGATCTTTAATTCCTGTGACACGTGGTTATAATTATGTACGGAATCTACTAACATCAAGTCAACGTTTGGTAGGTTTACCATCTCTGGTGTCAACGAAGACTTCTTGTGATATTTGTATTTCAACCCTTTCATGTTATCCCATAGTTTTTTGTATGGTGTCCATTGGTAGTCGTCAATGTCTATAAGTTGTTGGTCTAGTATTCCTACCACGGCCGCCTGTGCGGATGTCGCACCTTGCATAACACCCAGTTCTCGGTATGAATTGCACTCTGGTGCAAGTCTTCTTATCTCGTCGTGGTGGTTAGTATAACCTTTACCATGATGATCTTCTTGTAGTATTCTTATATCTCTGTTAAACTGTGAGAGGTTTATACAATATGTAAAATCACCTTTAATCATAACATATCCTTTATATTATACATTGTTCCCTTTTGCAACACTTCACATCCACCATCCGCATGTTTCCAATCAGACACAACTTCCAATTTGTCTTCACTTGGTTTAAACCACTTCGGTTGTATTCTCACGTTCTTACCGTCAATCTCTTGAAGCAATATCATTGTCTCATAGGTTGGTATTGCATTCACGTATGTATAGAACATTGTTTCCTGTGCCGCATTAAACGCATCTAGATTGACAGGAAAAGTTCTGACGTTATTTTTGTCTGGTAGTGGGATATTCTCTCCTACTATCATAAAATCCATTTCGCCGTGTTTGTAGATCAGTGGATGCCAACATCGTATGAATGCATGTTCATCTTCTTCTCTATATCTTACTATGATGCTTACCAAGGTTTACTCGCTTCAACAACAGTAGAATGCCACTGTCTGATCTTACTAGGAGTATCTATACCGTTAAATTCTGGAACAGAACTCTTCTGATAATCACATGTTTTTACGTTTACGAATCCAAGTCCTTCGAGAGTCGTTTTCATCTCTTTTTCTCCCCAGATATGTAAGTGTTGACCCTTTTGATATAATAATCCTAATGCAACCTGTTCTTGTTTACTTCTGTGTTCATTACCTTTTGGTGGAAACTTTTCTTGTAGTACATACTTGTTATAGTAAAAATCAACAAACTTGTTGTCCGAAAGATCGATGTGTGGATTGACTAACCATTCAATTACTTCCCACGCTGGCCATACAGTTCTAATAGTACCACCTGGTTTTAATATTCTCCATGCTTCTTTGAAAAGATTTATCCCCTGATACTTGTATAGGTGTTCAATAAAATGTTCACTGTATATGCCGTTGAACTCTTCGTCAAGGAAGTTTGTAGGAAGATTTGTAAGATCTCCTTTTTGAACTCCGTCATGTTCTGCAAGGTTTATTACAGACCAATTGAGTCCGCGTGGTTTTTCCGCTGCGATTTCTAGATAGGTTGCCATATACTTAACTCCGTGTTTTCTAATTTAGGCATACTGAACTTTGATCTTGCAAGGAAGTGATTTATATAACCATCTGGATTTGGTTTCCACTGGTATGAAGATAGACGATTCCATTTGGTATCGAGTTCTGTTACATTAAATTTTGGTTGTGATAATTGTAGATTGATATACATCTGTTCTGTATATCGTGTATGTAGAACGTAATGGTCTACTGACGTGAAGTATTCTCTTGCTTTCATTCTACCATCTCTCGACCATAGTTGAACTCCACCGTTCATGTATCGGTAGTCTTCCATTGGATAAAGATATGACTTTGGAAACTTCCAGTCTGCACCAAACAACATTTTACCGTATGCGTGAATGCCTCGTTTGCTCTGAGGTGGTGTCATCACATTGTTTAACCAATTCTTTGCGTTCCCTGAGAAGATGCCTAGTTCGTGAACCATTGCAACGTCGTCTATTGGTGTGTTGAATATATTAGGACACTTAGAATGTATCAACATATCCAAGTCAATGCTTAGTATCTCTTCAAACTGTTCAAAGTATGGATCGTAGATGATCCGTAGAGAATCTAGTCTAGGATCAAGATGTGGAAAGTATCGTTCGTGTGTCAGCTGATAATCTGCATCACAGTGCTTCGCATATGTACTCGCAGACCTAGATCCAGAACATGCCCAATCTGGCATCTTAACACCACCCATATCCTTATCAAACGATTCGTATGGTATATAATACTGCCATACTAGATTTCTTCTCATTTTCTCTTTTTACCCCTAGTCTTCTTCACTGTACCTACTTTTGGATCTACAAAATGTCTGGCAAACACTTGTTTATGTAAAAACTTATTGTCAAACTCTCCATACACCATCCTTTTGTTTTGAAAAGAATGTATAAATCCGTCACATGGCCCAGCAATATCTCTTTCTGTTGCTTTACGTATCAATCGTCTTGCATACTTTGGTGTGATAATATATCCAACACCAGCGATAGAGTGACTTGTTCTTGTAGTGGCTGCAAAACTAAACAGTCCATGTTCCAATACAAACGGTGTAAATTCCTTTGTCATCATGCAGTCGTGTTCTACGACTACTATTGTTTCGTCCAGTTCCGCACATTTTACCCATTGGTAGAAGTGTGAGTACCAGATCGCTTTTTCTACTATATCCCACTCTCGTTTACGAGTCATGTTATAGTACCTATATGGTAAGAAACTTAGTTCGTCACCCATAGTTTCGGGAACGATTGCTTCAAAGTGTGTAAGGTTATTATACCCGAATTTGGTGAGATTGTCAATACATTGTTTCTCATAATACTGAGAGACTTCGTTATTCTTCATACCAATAATAAAAAATGGTACGGTTTTATCTATAATCGTTGAGGTCAAAGTTGGTTCCATGCATTTTATATAAGTCGCGTTTGTGGTTAGTATACACTAAAGTTTCGGGATCGTCAATAAGAAAATCACAAGATTTACAGAAATCTGGAAAATTGCCTGTTCTGTGATCTTCGCGTAGTTGGGAATAGGCATCACCCTTTACTATCTCGGCAAGAGTATTGTCTTGGAAGTGTCCTAGAACTGCTTCGTCATCACGTCCTAAGACTTGACAACAAGGATGTACTGCACCAGTTTTACCGTCTAATCCACCAGCACGAATCACTAGATCGGGAGAGAATGGTCTTCCACAGGTTTTGATTTTACCTTCACGTTCGTATTCTGGTTTGTACACACCAGCCCAGTTGTGCATTTTCCAAATCTCGGTAGAGACACCAGCATCTTCGACTATCTTTTTATATTGTTCTACCTCGTATTCGATATTATCATTATCAAGAACTAGATGATATGATGCTATTGTTGCGTCAGAACCACTTTCTGCGACATATTCGTTCATTGCTTTCATGTTTGAAAGTGCAAGATTATAAAATGGACTGTTCATCCACTTCTTGTAAAGTTCTTCGTTGTATCCAATGATGGAGAATCTAAAAAAGTCTACTCCAGCATCCACAACTTCTTTCATAAAGCGTCTGTCTTTCATTCGCATACCGTTTGAGAAACAGAATGCCTTTGCACCATACTTCTTTACAATTGCAATGTATTCTGGAAGATTGCGATTCAATGTGGGTTCACCTGATCCTTCAAGATTAACAACGTTTAATCCAGCTTCGGTACACTCTGCAACTACGTCCTCGAACATATCCAATGGCATTTTCTTCAACCAGTTTTTACCTCTGGCGCCATGTTTGCCTGTCACCGTATCGGTCTGTGGACACATGGAACAGGTGTAGTTACACCCACCATTTATCTCTATTACTGCTCTATCAACCTTCATGGTATAATGCTTTCCGTTTGTTTATTTCAACAAGGTTGTAGTCTTTTGCCCGTTGAATCTTTTTATCGAACCTATAAAAATATTCTATCTTGTGTTCTAGTCTTTTTGGCACTTGATATATCATCGCGTTCGGTGTATGGTGTTTGGTTATAATATCCTTGGTTAAAACGATCATAGGTTTCTGAAAGTTCTTTGCAACATAATGCCACATACCTTCGTATGAGACAGTACATTCACATGTATTTATGTGCCAAAATGCCTCCCTTATTGGAGTTCTATAATCTATTTCAGTCACATCCCAGCCTTGCATGTCCATCAATTCTTTTGCCATATTCCAATCTTCCCTATCAAATGGCCGTTTGTATCCTCTTGGTAGGTTTGCGTTTCCTGTCTGATTCCACAATACTATCTTCTTTGGTATTACTTCTTTTCTACACCAATCAGCAAACCACCAATCATTGTGTCTGATGGTATGTATATTACCATATCTCATTTTTCGTTCAAACCCAATATGCCTCTTAGCCCATAGTAACATATCGTCACAATTAAACTCGTGTTCTATTTTTACGTTGGTAAATTCTTTATCATAGAAATGCTGTAGGTAGTGTATTTTTTCTATAATGGTCTCAGGATCTTCCATGTGAAAATTAAAACCGCGGCTATGAAACCACTTAAACGTAAGAATAATCTTTTGTTGGTATACGAAAGATCTGTTGTACGCAATGTTTAGTGCATACATCGCATCACCAGTTCCTGGCGTACCTTTGACAATAAGATTAGTCTTGTTATCAAAGTCCATAGAAGTACCTACTAGTCTGCGTGCTTCATTATTTATTTGTCTCATTTTATATGGAAAACTTTGGTTTTATATGTACGTTCAAAATGACTTGAGTGACTATGATTATTTACCATAGGTTGCCCTCGCACATTCAAGGAAGTGTTTAACAACATAGGAACACCAGTTATTTCATGGTATTCTTCTAGGATTTTTCTTAATATAGATGTACAATCAGGTTTAACCAGTTGCACTCTACTTGTACCATCCACATGAATAACAGATTTATAATCGTGTTTTGCTTTACATGTGTATTGCATGTGTTCACCCATATACCCTTCGAAGTATTGATCTGCGTATTCTGATAGGATCGCTGGTGCAAACGGCCTAAACTCTTGTCTGTTCTTGATTTTGTTAACAGTGTCTTTTACGTTTGTCCTGACATCTGCGAGTAATGATCTGTTACCTAATGCCCGTGGGCCAAACTCTGCTTTTCCGTTTGCAACTCCGCAGATTTTATGTTGAACAAGATACTTTGCTATATATTTTGGATTTAGTTCAACGGGCATGTCGTGTCCGAGATATGGTGACTTCCAGTTAAGTCTACCTGTCTCATTGCCAGTTTCATGTGCCCAAGAATATGCAGCTGCTCCCAGTGCAGAACCCGCATCGTTTGGTGCGATTGGTATGTACATATCTTTGAATAGAGGTCGTATCATACTCATCGAAACAATGTTTTGAGCACAACCACCCGTAACGATAAGTTTCTTTGCACCAAGTTTTTTGCATTGTATTGCTAAATCTAAAAATACTTGTTCTGTTACCCACTGCACCGAAGCAGCGAAGTTTTCTTTACCACATTTGTCTAGTATGTGTTGTAAAGTTTTAGTGTATCGTGTGTATGTACCCGCTCTCCATGCATCCAGCGTATTTGTCCCAGTTCTGTAGAACCAGTCATATAGTTCGGGCCCCATCGTAGGTTCACCGTACGCAGATAACCCCATGACAACATATTCGTCTTCCATGTGTCTATATCCGAGTAGTCTGGTAGAGTCACTGTACATATATCCTAAAGAACGTGGAATTTCCCATTCATCAAGTATTTCAAAATTGTGATTGTATATAACCATTGATTGTACTTCACCTGCACCATCAACTGACAGTATTAACGTATCCTCGTAGTCTTCCCAAGGACGAGTGTAGAATCCGTTGGCGGCATGACTGACGTGATGTGGAATATATGCATCGTGAACTAATGCATCATAGTGCGTTTGATTCTTCATAGAGATATAGTTTGCAAGCCCACCTTTGTACGTTTTATGCCATTTGGTAGAGTTACGAATATAATAATCTTCGTAGTATGTAACGTGATCGGCAGTATCCATCATATCATACAATTTGGGATGCATCCTAGCATCGTTTTTATTCCTAGTGTATCTTTCAGAATGGGTGGCAAAATCTATATCACCGTTTTCCATAACAAACGCAATACCTGCATCATGGAAGAACTCTGAGTAACCGCAATACTTCTTCATAGTTTTACCAACATAAAGATACCTGGTTGAGTGTTACCTTTGTGTTCGTTTATATAAAAGAAATATTCTGGATTCATCTCTGACTTGAATAGGCCTGCTTCTTTGACCGCACGTCTTACATCTGGTAGTTCTATGTTATCGAACAGAACCCATTTGGGTTGCATACGATTCATTACTTCTATGTCTGATTTGACATGTTTGTATGTGTGACTGCCGTCTATAAACATCAAGTCTAGATCTACTGGATCTCTCTGTTGATACATGTCTACACCTACAGGCCAGTATATAAATCTATTTGGATATCTATCTTGTATGGGAACTGCGGCACGTCTAGAGAATTGACCAGGATCAAAACTAGTTACAGTCGCAAATGGAAACGTTTCCAACATCATAACAGTAGAGTGTCCAGCGAACATCCCCACTTCGAATATACTTGTTGCATTGACTTTGGTTTTTATGGTTTCCCACATCTTAACAATAGAAGGGTTGGACGGATTACTAAATCCCCAACCCTCGCCATTAAACTTTTCACCGTCCTTCTCAGGAACAGGTGTTAATAAAAAACTTGTATCGATCATTTTTAGTCACTTTACTACTTGTTCTTATTATGTAGGTCGCTCAATTTCTGTAAATTTTCATCGATCTTCTTTGAATTTTTCTCTATACTCGATTTATTATGTTCACCAATAGTATGAAAGATAACTTTCTCTAATCTCAATGATGGGATACGCTCGTTTGGTACGTATCTCCAAGTGTAGTCTCCATTGGGTTTGGTTATTCCAAACACTGTCTGTGTCATACCAATTTTGACTATAAGTGCTACTTCTTTATCAAGTATAACTTTGTCACCTTCACTAAATGATTTATTCATTTGAAACGCAAGTCCTTTTGCAAACTTGGTTATGTAATCTTTTATTGATAAGGCAATAATACCTGATACAAGAACACTTATTAACGGCATTATCAACTGTGTCAGATCATTTGATACCTCTAACATATTACCCTCTCCATTTCTGCGGCAGTAACCATATGACCTAAGAAACCAAAAACGAAGGCCAGTACGACTGCGATGATTATAGTGTTAATGGTTTTCATATTATATTTCCTGCTTTGTGGTTATTTATAATGGTTTTCGCAAGACCCTTTGCTTCTTCAAATCCCTCTCGGAAACGATTGGATGCGTGTCCATGCGTAACAAACCACTGTAGACTCTCAATCGTACTGTGGTTTTGTTTTAATTTAAAATCTCTGGAAAGTTCTTCCCATTGATATCTGTGTGCTAAAACTTCTGCGAGTGTCATCATATCCGTTGTTTACTTCCTCTTGTATTGCTCCAAGGCATTTCGTGATCAAATATCTTAACTTCATAACTACGTTGAACTGCTTGAGGTACTTGAAACCCCTCGATAAGTTTCTTCATAGATACTGCACCGAGATGCACCTTCAAGATCATTCTCTCTTCATCTACGTTATTTCTCACACCGTGGAACTGGTTTACATTAAGTAAAATAGGACTCGTGTAATGATGACAGGCTAATGACTGGCCATGCGTCTGTGGATCATCTGGATTATCTTCATAAAGATCAATACGAGTTCTTCCTCTTAGTGGTATATTTATACTACTCATAGCCCTTATAAACGAAGCAGTGTGTGGTGGTAGGACACCGCGTGGCCACATACGAATAAACGTAAACTTCAATAGATGTTTAAACTCATTGAGATCCAACATACAATTGGTGTCTTTTAAAAACCCATCGAACATGTTTGCTAACCACATCCACTCTTTCATTTGACTGATATCGCCGTAGTCAATATGATACGTCTGTTGGCCACCAGTATTGTCTTCAAACTTATTCTCAATTTTGTCGTCGAAGAAGTTATTAATGTCACTGGCGTAAGTCGAACAATCAAAGTCTAATTCAATTAAACGATTGCTAAACCGTCGTCTAAATGGTGTACCATAGGGGCCACCCAGTGGGCCAAACTTATGTGATGTATTCATATACTTCCTTCCAGTCTTTCATTCTAGGACAGATGTCACTGTGCATGTTGTGTCCGTGTTCTATTAAAATAGATTCTAATCCCATGTCTAAACCACACTGTGCGTTTTCGACTTTATCTTCAATCCAGATATAACCACTATCTTTATATAATGCAAGTGCTGCATCTTTGTCTGCACCCGTATCAAGCATAATGAATTTAGAGAATGCAGTTTCACCAAACAACTTTCTGATGTTCTGTTCTCTTAGATTACACGCATCTTGGTCTGTTGACAAAGAAGTAATACAGTGAAAAGTATAACCGTGTTTCCTGTGTAACAGATCGACATAATGCATTGCATCACGTAAAGGTGGAAGGTATCCAATAGCCGCACTCTCGTTAAACAGTTTGACCGCAGACTCTTTTTCTGCTTTTGGTATACCGTATCTCACACCTATATCGTATGTGGTAGGATCATCATTCTTTTCTTGATATCCATGTTTCTTCATCCAAGTTCTGAATGCAAATTCCCAATTCAAAAGAACGCCATCCGCGTCAGTTAGAATTACTTTTTTATAATCTGGTTTCATATTCCCCGTTTCTATTGGCATTAGTTCTTGGCCTTTACGATGGCATGATTGTCCAGACAATCATACCCTTCTGGATATAGATCCATTTCTAGTTGACCGTTGACAGGTTTACCGTTAGTAATAACAAAACGACAATCCCTGTTGGCATTACAACCCTGTTTCCATTTCTCAAAATCGTCCCAATTGACGAAACTCATTTCTTCACGAAAAGTCATACCGACAATATTCATGTCGATATTCTTCTGCGCCCAAGTCATAGTTTTGTCATAAGACACTTTATACTGCATTCCAAGATAATCCTCTTTTAATACTTCTAACATTTCAACCTCGTTATTTTCCTGTAGATCATATTCTACAGGATATCTTTTATCATCAAACACTAATGCACCCATTATATTGCTACCTTCCAATCATTTTTTGCATACTCATTATTCGCATGAGCACCCATTCCTTCCATTAACATATCCATTGCGGCATCGTCGTTTTCGAAACCTTCTTCTGATGCAAACTGCATTGAAGAAGAAAAAGATGCGTTTTCGTCAAACCCACCGTGAGTTGCCAAGATGTACGCAATAGAAGTAACTTCAGAAGCAGAACCAACTACTCCACCTTCTTTGTAAAACCTAATTGAACCGTTGTGGGCGTCTACATGATGTATCATAATGATTCCTTTTCTCTCTGATTACATATATAATGTAACATAAGCCCGAGTGATTCGCAAGCACTAAATGCACTAAAATGCTTTTATTTTGAAAATAAAACAAATGTGTGTCTTTTATGTTACGTTTCTACACGACCTGACGGGCTGTTTATTTTCTTGTATATGTTGATGTTGAGTGTCATTCTTCTATTACGGCCGTCTGCTTTGAATGCATGCCACGTGGTATCATCGGGTTTAAACACCAATGCACGATTGGGTTTCCATTCAGTTTCGCGGTATCCAGTTTTGAATGCGTCTTTGTTGTCTCCAACCAATGTACCGACATTTTTATCTGGATGTATAAACGTAATTAGAGTGAGTAGTTTATCACTGGCATCGATGTGAAACGGGTATGACGTATGTCTATTAATGTATTGTACGTCAATAACAAATGCGTCTTCATCATCGAGTTGTGCGTCTAAGAGTGTTCCCACACTCCGAACTTTTAAACTTACTTCTTCGTATATTCTTTTTATAAGTTCTGGCTCCATCACATCTTTGAGATCTTTGATGAAACTCTGTGTGAACCATAGGTCTATAAAATTACCTTCTTTGTCGAATGCTTGTCTGAATACAGTAGATTCCCATCTCGCATTCTTGGGTACTGTGTTCCAAAATTCTAGTAAATCGTCTAGTGAGTTTCCTGTCAGAAAATCATCTAATATCGCGTGTTGCCAAGGGACGGCATGTAATTGTATTTCGTTCATATATCATACTCTATTAACGTTCTCACAGAGCTTTTGGAATGGTCAGGAAGTGTAGTTCCAATCTCAGTAATAGTTGCGTCGGGGAAAAGATCCTGATCTGGATAATGTTCTTTTCCAAATATAGTAACTATGGTAATTCTATCAACGTATTTTTTCATGTTTTTATTGAATTTATCTATATTCTCTTTGCTTATTAATCCCCTCCTCAACGGCACAAACCTGTTGAAGATTGCGTTATCCCACCTAGTGAAATTGTTAAACGGATCTAGGTTTGTTATGGTAAAGTCATCTGCATCGGAAGATCTCATCATCTTCATTATATGATCTTGTTCGACGTTTAATATTCCTTTGCACAATTGAAATATTGGATCAATAGTGCCTTGTGCGAGATCAACAGTATCTAATTTATAGGAGGGAAGGTATTTTTTATTTGTATACTCCATAAACCCAGCGCCAGTACCTACATTGATATGTCTTTTATTGGGATCTAATGATCTTAGAACATTTTCGTTTGATAGGAACATTTGTTTTACGTGTTTAAGATTGCTATACTGAAGAATAGTATCATCTCGGTCACGTCTGGCATGAGAAGTCATATACCAATGCAAACAGTTGTCAGAAATATTTTCTGATATAGCCGCATACTTGTCTGGATGGGGAATCCAAGGCTCGTTGTCAGCCATTGATTTCTTTCAATTCCTTAACCAAGAGAGAATCAGATACTACAGGATCTTCCTCGTAGTTTGTACGCCAAACATCATCGGACGCTTCGTTTACTTCTTCAGTATTGAGATTTAGAGTCCAGTCTTTGTCTTTTCCCCATTTCCATTCGTTTGCCATGTGTTTTACTACTGCCTGGCGAAGATCTTCATTGATCCATTCATATGGTTTGTGAACCGCCATCCACTTTTCAAGGCCCATTCCTATATTGGTTTTCATAATATTTCCTTATGTTGTTTTAATATGTGTATTGCTTCATCTGCTTCTGATGATACTGTTTTTCTCAGTCTCCAATACGCCCAAGACTGTCTACAATGTTCTGGATGCCAGAAGAAAAATAGATCTATGATAGAACAGAAGTTTGTCTTATCTTCTCTTCTCCATTTATGATTACGTGCGGAAAATGTTTGATTACTATCACCGCATGTAATAACATTAAACAATACCGATAGTGCGATACACACTCTACCGATATATCTGTATGTTTTAGTGTTCCTGAGATCCCTCAGATTTCGGGAATATCTTCCCAAGTGCCTGTCTAAACTTACTCTTATCATACCATTCTTCATCTGCTTCTTTGATTCGTTTGACCCTATTTATAGAGTTCTTTTTGTTACGATCTTTCTTTTTATTTCTGTGGTCAAATCGACCAAACTTAGCCATTATTTTTCTTCCTTAAATGTTACGAATACCCAACGAGTACCCCTTGTTACTTCTGCACACCCATGTAACGTTTCACCGTTCCATGAAGCAGTCTGCCCTCTTTCCTTTAGATCTACTATTTTCAATCTAGATCCTAATTTTTCGTAGTCTTCATATCCGTCGCCAGCAAGGACAAGTTCTCCACCTTTCATATCGTCACTCTTATCAATCAAGAGACTAGTTGACCATAATTTGAGAGGATCTGGATAATTGCCATCACTCCAAGTGCTATTGCCAGAATCAGTTGTAATCTTTTTGAATCCACCAAGAGCTTCTTTATCCTGATGCAACCCCATAAATCCAGTTCCTGCTTTATAGAGATGTGACCAGCAAGTAATAATAGGATCTCCGTAGGGATATGTCATCTGTGTGATGTACGTTAGAAGATCTTCACCAAAAGCATTTTTCATTTTTTCTTGGCCGTACCATCTAAATCGTTTGTATCTGCCCCGACTGTGCATTGTAAATTCTGTCTTTTGTAGAACTTTGAGTATTGCTTTTGTTTCTTTCTCTTCGAAATTTTTGCCACGGCCTACCGTCATCACTCTACTTCCTTATATACTACGAACACCCAACGATGACCATTTGTTATCTCACTTATACCGTGTACTGTCTCGCCATTCCACACGGCCGTTTGGCCTGTTTCAGTCAAGTTGATAACCTTCAGCCTAGACTGAAACACTTCATAATCCTCATAACTGTCTCCAGCAAGGACAATCTCCCCACCAATTAAGTCTACACTTTTCTCTACTAGACATGTGGTAATCCAATAGTTACAGTCAGATGATTCGATATCAGCATACTTGTCTTGATGCATTCCCATCATACCACTGCGAGATTTATACAAATGCGACCAACAACCTTTTATGGGTGCGTTGTATGGATATGTCATTGTCGTAAGATACCAATGTAGATACTCACCAAAGCCTTTTTTAACTTCTTCGTTACCCCACCAACGTGCTTCTGTGTACTTTCCACGTTTGTGTGGTTTAAACTCGGTGCTATGTAAAACATCGAGTATTCCTTTAGTCTCTTGAGTTCCAAGAGTTTTACCTAGTCCGACGGACATTTCTCACCTATGTGTTAATAGTATTACCTTCACCTGATTTAGATTTTATTCTTTTTCTTAAATCTTTAAAACCTTCTGGAACTTTTATTGCACCACTTCTACCAGCAATAATTTTTGGAGTCGAAAGTTTTTGAATTAAACTAGAATCTAACTCTAGCAATTCTTTTAACTCTGGGTAACTACAAAAAACATCAGTTTCTTCTTTGGTCTTTATGTTTCTTAGTGTGTATGATGGCATGGGTTTCTCCTATGAAACTATATATACTCTTCTTTGAACGACTTAACCAACTCTTCTTCTTTGTTAAATGCTTCTATCTCCCAAGGACGATATCGGTAATCGGTATGATATTTACCAAACGCAACATTCTTCCAGACATAAACATCTTTCAGCTGCACGAGTTCTTTCGTTAGATATTGTTTTACGTGTACCATTTCGTGCATTATGGTGTGTTCCATTTCATTCATATCACTGTAATCAACGTCTAGTCTAAAGGTGCGGTCATCTTCCATGGCCATCATACCGTATAGACCAGTGTTGTAATGTAGGTTTTTCTTCAGATGAACTTGAAGATCTATCTTGCGTATCCTTGGCATCAGTTGGTTAAACGAATGTTGCACACAATCGTATGCAACTTTTCTGTGTAACTTCCAGCCACCAGTGACTTCCATTAGAAAGATGCTTCTGTTCTCGCGAACCAATTCGCACCTCCTAGTTCTATAAGGTAATCATTGAATGCTTCCATATTTCGTTTTGAAAACACACAAGCATTTCCGTCACTACTAACCCAGATCTTTTCTAGCCAATGCCATTCTTGGATTTTCTCCTTGAGTTTGTACGATGTAGAATCCTGTTCACATTTTTCCTCAAGATACTTAACTGCGTCTTTTGGATCGTCAAAACACTTAGTGCCTGGCCCCCCACCTTCTATGTAAGGGGAAGCATGCCATAATAATTTATCCATGAAGTGCCGCCTTCTGCCAAACTCTAATAAACCTTGCCAACCAAGCATATTGCTCTGGAGTTTTCTCGTGTAAAGGTGGGAATTGCATAGATTCTTCTAAAGCACACCCCAATATTAGGTTTTGACTTTCCATCCAATTGTTATAGATGCCTGTTAATTTATCTAAACTAACCATTATACAACCCTCACTTTAATTTTACCTAGATCGATTTTTTCAAATACGATATCCATTGCTTGCAAGATCCATTCATGACCTTCTTTTTGTGCGGCTGCATAATCTTCTTGCAACGCACACAACTCAGTCATTGAGATTTCACTGACCATATGGTCTATAATTGTTGGCATACTCATGCGGCTGCTCCTATTGTTACATTACTATGTTGATGTCTAACTAAAGTACGGTCAGACAACAATATTCCATGCATCAAACGTACAGTAGCCATCTGACGAAACATGTTTATGTGATCCCAACCACATTGAACTAAACGTTCGTAACTACGATTTGCAACATCGACATCATCAAAACTGTCAACACAGTCATAAAAATCTCCGTTATTATTACGGCAAGATATAGTGTAAAATGCTTTCGCACCAACTAATGCCGCTTCCCTCTGTTCGGGATTAACTTCCATTTGCATTCCTTGTATCATAGTGATTCCTTTTCTCTTGATTACATATATATTATACGATATTACCAAGTGATTCGCAAGCATTAAATGCATTTGTTTTGAAAATAAAATGAAAGTGTGACATATTTAGAACGCTCCTGTATACTCACGAAAGTACCAATCTGGGATCTCTCGTTTAGTCCATAGCAAGTTGAAGTTATCTGCTTTTGTACCGTAGTAACGACGATAAGACGTAACAGGATCATTGTAATCAATGAACTGTGGAAATGCAGACATTGCAAGTGCAAATGGTGTACGTTCTAATATTGGTATATTGTTTGGTGAGAATAACAATATGTCGCGAAACTTAGTGTCAGATAAATGCGTTTTACCGTAACGATAAGTATACTCGTCACATAGGCCAATGAAGTGATCATATAACCACTGGTAATTGGCAACTGATTCCATTACCCATTTGGTACATGGGTGGCCTTTGTGTGCGATCTTATATA
>Ga0209091_10002436_pt1 | contig 15668 bp, 12 predicted proteins | sample ArcticOcean_MG_C_6_FD_187438 | JGI IMG/M metagenome (GOLD analysis project Ga0209091, IMG submission 187438) | Marine microbial communities from western Arctic Ocean - ArcticOcean_MG_CB8_128 (SPAdes) (version 2) | ecosystem: Environmental > Aquatic > Marine > Oceanic | place: Arctic Ocean...
GGCCTCTCGTTCGTGTGAATACGCTCGTGCTTTTTCAAATCACCAGATTCACGAAAAGCTTTATCGCACACTTCACATTCGTACGGTTTCTCGTTCGTGTGAATACGCATGTGCCTTTGTAAAACGTTAGAATTACGAAAGCGCTTCTCGCACACATCATATTCGTACGGCCTCTCGTTCGTGTGAATACGCTCGTGCTTTTTCAAATCACCAGATTCACGAAAAGCTTTATCGCACACTTCACATTCGTACGGTTTCTCGTTCGTGTGAATGCGCATGTGGGCTTGCAAATGACCAGATCGACTAAAACGTTTCTCGCACACATCACATTCGTACGGTTTCTCGTTCGTGTGAATACGCATGTGTCTTTCCAATTGGGATGGATATCCAAACACCTTCTCGCAAACATCGCACTCGTGCCCTCTCTTCCTCTTCCCTCTCTTCGTCGTCGTCGTCATTTCTTTTCGTATCTCCTTTTGCTGCTCGATTTCAAAAACGACTTCATCCTCGTCAGGAATCTTCAAACACAACACCGGTGGTTGCTCTTCTTTCACCACCAAAACCGTCCTCGCGTTCACCGCGCGCTGCGGATGTGGATTTTTCCGTCTGCTGCTCATTATTCTTCTTCTTTTGCGATGATAGTGTTCATGCGCGCGGCGCTTTCAAAATAGAATATATATAAACGCCTTTCGTTTTTTTTCTCGCATGTGATTTGATTATTTAGACCAAAAACACTTAAAAACTCTCTCAAAATGCCAACTTTGAAGACTTCTATAGAGATATCAAATCGAACGAGACACACAAATAAACGAGATGAATCGAGAGATCTCTATCACTGAATATGCGTCTCGCTTCTTTTTATTCACTTCTGTGTACATCTAGAGCGCGTCAAAGATGGTCATTTCTCGCCTAAATTTCCCCCTAAAACTGTGAGAAATCCCCTGACAAATCTATCTACTCCCGCGCGTTTAAAGTAGTATTCAAACAACAAAAAATCGCCTCTCCTATCATCATGGCGTCGACCAAAACAACGACGAAAAATACAAGCGGCGTTTTGCTCTTCGTCGCTTTACACGTGTTCTTTGGCATCTCCTATTTCCTCACCGCGCAGAAAATCATGAATTTTCAATTGCTCGATAAGAACACGATGCAAGTCCCCGGCTTGGTGTACTTGGCAGACGTTTTGTCCGCAATGATCACGAAGACATTGGCGAGTGGTAGTGGTGGTGGTAAAACGGCGACGATGGAGACGAGGAGGAGGAAGACGGGAAGGGATAAGGAAAAGAGATATCCGTGGCAGTTTTACACGTTACCGGTGAGTGAATTCGTTGGGTTAACGCTCGCTATTCGAGCGATGGAAATATGCGGAGGACCGTTGTACCAAACCTTAGCCGGGATGCAAATACCGACGACGGTTTTATTTTCCAGTATATTGTTAAAGAAAAAGTACACGGTTGGGCAATTGTTGGGGGTTTCCGTGGTCATCTGCGGGTTAGCGGTGAAAGCGAGCGAGGTGTTATGGGCGGACGGTAATCAATCGAAGACGACGACGACGAGTATTCCGATTCTCGGCGTTCTGTGCGCGTTCGTATCGGGGATAAGTTATTCTATGAGAGGTATTTTGATGGAATACTTGTCGAAATCGACAAAAAATCCACCGAGTGGTGACGAGATGAGCTTCGCCATGGGCACGTTTGGTTTGGCGGCGTTCGCGGCGTATACGGTGTTTGTCACCGTGCCGAATAAAGAAGACTGGGTGTTAAAACCGATGAAAAAATCGTTAGCCGCGAATGCTCTTTCCTCGATTGTATTCTTTTACGTGGCCAACGCGTGTGCGCGAGCGATGATGGCGAAATGCATGATGAAGATTGTTCGATCTTCCGGCGCGACGGCGTTGTCGTTGTCCAACGCCATGCGATCCGTCGGGGTCATCGTTTTCACGCACGCCGCGTTTTGTTCCGTGAACGCTAAAAAACAGTGTTTGAGTCAAACTGGAGCCATATCAGCCGCACTCGTCGTCAGTGGTGGATTAACGTACGCCTATCAAACCTCTATTGCGAATAGTAGTAGTAGTGGTAGCGTTTCCTTGAGCAAAAGGGCCCCGGCGAAAACTAAACTTTCAGCTGCTACGTCGTCCGAAAGAACCACCACCGCTAAAAAAACCATTCGCAAACGGCGGTAAATAAAAAGCTGCGACGATCAGAGAGAAAGAGAGAGATTTTCCTTCTTCGGCGCGATGATACTTAGAAGAACAAGACTATTACTATGTAGAACATTTTTCGCAAATTCAAAAATACGCAGAGAGTCAAAATAGCAAAAAAACACCTATTCCTCCTTCTTTAACAAGTACAGTACTAGTAGTTAGGGGAAAAACACAAAACACAAAACCAAACGAGACTTTTATTAAAATCCAAATCACCTCCTCACCTCAATCGATAAGATGATGCTCAAATTCTCGAATCGGTCATTCTCTCTCTCTCTGTCTCTGTTATTCTTTCTGTTGTTGTGTATTCCAAGAAGACTTTCTTTTGACTCGTATTTTGAAAAAAAAATGAATGAATTCGTCGTGTTCGTGGCTGAAATTCGTCACAAAAAAATGTCTTTTCCTATAAGTCAAAACCAACAACAACAACACACCTCTGCTTCTTTGGAGAGGAGGAAGAGGAGGAGGAGGACGACAACCACACAAAGCGTACTCCTATTCGCGTTTCTGTTCTTTTTGGTGGAGATTTTACCCGTTGTTCGCGCGTTTTCTTTCTTAAAGTCGTTCAACACAGATGTGTTGAATTCAAATTCGAATTCATCGATGTCAGATCTGGGGAAGGAAGAGAAACACGACGACGCGATTACTATTGCGGAGGATTCTTCGGTTTCGGCGGAAGAGAAGGAAGAGAAGCACGACGACGCGATTACTATTGCGGAGGATTCTTCTTCTTTTTCAGCGGAGATCGACGCGACGACTTCATTAATCGCGAAGAAAGCGAAAGAGTTGGAGCAAACTTTAAAGTTGTTCGAGAGGCAACGAATGGATTTACATCCAGCCTCAAAGGAAGAGACTCCTTCTTATGTCAAGTTTAAAAGACGGCCGAGACGAGTGCTTGGAGATTTCAACACGTCGGATTGGAAAGCGGGGCGAGCGACGTGGTACGGCGGCCCGTCCGGACCTGGGCCAGACGGGATGAGCATTTACACCGGTTCGTGCGGCTACGGCCAAGATCTCGGGAATCACTTCATCACTGCGGTACAAACGGACGGCGGCTACGATTACGGTTTGACCGAGGAGTGCGGGAAGTGCATAGAGGTGGTCTGCGTGAACGGTCCCACGAGGGGTTTCGAATGGTCTGAACTTGGGAAGTGGGCTGGATGTCAAGAGCCGGCGGTGAAATCGGTCGTCGTGAAGATTACGGATTCGTGTCCGTGTAATCATCCCAACGAAGGCAATAAACGTTGGTGTTGCGGCGATCGCGAACACTTGGATTTGTCCTACGCGGCGTTTGATCAAATCGCGATACGCCATCGGGGCGTCGTGGACTTGAAATTTCGCCCGGCTTCGTGCAAAGACCAAGGGAAGGTCGTGTCGTACTATTAAAAAGCAAAGAAGAGAGGTTTTGCATAACACAGAAACGATATGAATGAATGATCCGTGCGCGAGTTTTAAAATGCCGTTCTCGTTTTGTTTGTTCTCGTTGAAAAACGAGAGCGTCTGTTTGTGTATAATAACATTAACATTAACAACAACAACACATTGTGAAGTACAAATAGAAGTCATCATACATCATCATGTTTTAATATTAACGACGATTACAGAGAGACTCCTAAATATCTTTTATAATATCTTTCTTCTTAAAGCTGAGGAATCTTTCGCAACCGTCCTGGTGCCAAATTTGTTTTACCCGTTTTAGAGTCCACGCACATCTCTACTTTTTCGCATTTAGGACCGAGTTTTCCAACCGCGTCTTCTTTGTCGCAACAGACGAAACCGGTTGGGCAGCAGATACCATCGCAACAGAAGCGTTCGTAGGATTCGACGAATTGAGGACTCACGGCGCGGAAATTTTGTGGGTGCGGAGGTCCGCCGTCGCATCGTTTACCGTCGTCGTCGCCCTCGTGACCGCAATAATCAGGACAGATGGAGAAATGGTACGCGCACGTTTCGTAACCTTTATTATTCAACGTTAAATCGCAGCATTTACGTGGATATAAGCAGTTGGACGCGGAACACTTTTTGGAAGCAGACGCTGCCAAAATGCTCACGAAGGACGCGGATACCGCCGTCGTAGATATGAGAACGAACGGGAAGAAACTGAACATCCAAATCGCCGACGCGACGGAGAATCCGACCAGCGAGCCGCAAAATGGCGACAACGCGGCACGCGATTCGTGCGCTTGCACTTGATTCGAATAGTAATACGAGCGAGCGCGGAGTAAAAATAAGTCTTCGACGGGCATCAACGCGCTTTCTTCTCCGTTTGCAGTGCTCGTGGCGTACATCTCCGGACGATACGTATTACCTCCTCCTTTATGCATTCTCGAATTGTAGTGATTCCCGCCACCGCCCTTTTCTACCTCTTCCTTTTCGATTAATTCCTCCATAAACTGGAAAAACCAATCCAACGACAGCGTGGCGTCCGCCGATCGAGCGCATCGAGATGCTTGATACCTCGCCTGCATGGCGTAATCGTCCGACTCGGCGATTTCTTTCGGAAACTGTTGCCTCGCCGTTCGAACGAACGCTTTCGAGAGGTCGTATAAGAACTTTGCGTCCGGATTTTTCGTCGTCGGTGGTGGTGGAAGCGTCCGTTCTTCCTTTTCCTCCTCCAACACCGCGAAAGTTTTCGTCTTCTTAGTAAACTCCTCCTCTCTCGGCATCGCCACTTTTTCAAAGCCTTCCTCCTCCTTCTCCAACGCTCGCTCTTCCTCGACCAAAATCCTCGCCAACCTCGCGACTAACTCCGCTTCCTCTTGCAATCTCTCCCGTCTCGAACTCGTCGTCTGAATCGTCGTCTCCTCTGCAACCACATTCACCGTTTGTGTTCCCGAGGCGAAGAACAAAAAAACGCACGAGATCATCATCGAGAAAAAATAAAAAATTCTTCGCATCATCATCATCATCAATCAATACTCACAGCCAAATCTTTAAGCGGGAGGTCGTCGTTCGTCGTCGTTCGTCTTTCTTTGGAGTGAGTTCACCAGAGGTCAGAGTAGTCAAAGATTTTAAAACTTTTTACTCTGTATTCTTATTCTTATTATTAGTAGTATTTTTGTAAGAACAAAAAAAAAGCCGTTTCTATAAAATAGAAGAAATACGAGTACAGAGAGAAAATTTTCCTCATTTTTTCCATTTTTTCCGAAATTCCTCACACTACTAAATACATAAAAGAGATACACACACAACTCTACGTTTACGAAATCAGCGTCGTCTTGTCGATGGTCTTCTTCGAGCGAGAGCAATTTTAGCACGAGCAGAGCTGCTGTGTAGAGCTACAATTTACTCTTCACAAGTCACGAGACAAAACAAAAATGATGCAAAATCGATTGTACAAAACGTTGCTCTGTTCTGCATCCAAGCGCATCATCTATTCTCAACAACAACAACGACAATTTCTTCAAAATGGGAGCGTCGTCGCGATGAGCTTTGTTTCCTCTTCTTCTCTTTCAGGAGGAGTTTGGGGGAGAAGAATCTTTAGAGAGAGTTTTGTCGATGATGATGTGGCATTTCAACGGGGAAGGATGAGAAGTCTCTGTTGTCATCGTTGTTGCGGAAACAACAACAACAACAGCGAGAAGAGAGGAGGATGGAACGCGACGACGACAACGAATTTTAGAAGGAAGTTTACCGCGTCGTCGTCAAACCACGATGAAAATGAACAGTATTCGTTCGCCATCGTCGGCTCTGGTCCAGCCGGCATGTATGCGGCGGACAAGTTGCTCCACATGAAGAGTAGTAGTAGTAATAGTAGTAGTAGTAGTAGTAGTAGTAGTAGTGGTGGTAATAATGTACTCATCGACGCGAAAGTGGACGTGTACGAGAAAGAGTGCTTCCCGTACGGTCTCGTCCGGTTCGGCGTCGCTCCGGATCACCAGGCGACGAAAAATGTCACGAACAAGTTTGACGCTTTGTTGAGAGACGAGCGGGTGCGGTTGTTTGCGAACGTGAAAGTTGGCCCCGGCGGCAATGAAAACGACGACGACGACGAGGGGGACGGCGGAGAGGGTAATAATAGGGGTGTATTGCGCGTGTCCACGAAAGAGTTACTCGAACGATACTCTGGCGTGGTGCTCGCGCACGGTGCGGCGGATAACGATCGGAAATTGCAGATTGAAAACGAAGATACGTTAAGAGGCGTGTACGGCGCGAGGCAGTTTGTAAATTGGTACAACGGGTTACCGTCTGCCGCGCCGACGCGGAATAAAGAGATGCACGAGGATATCGTGGACAGATTACAAAATAAGAAAAACGGATCGAACGTTGTCATCGTTGGCGTCGGGAACGTTACTTTGGACTGCGCGAGGATTTTGTTGCGCTCGCAAGAAGAGTTGAAAGAGACGGATATAGCATCGCACGCGTTGGAGGCTTTAGAGAAGGCAAACGTGAATTCAGTGACCATCGTCGGTCGACGGAGCGTCGCGCAAGCGAAGTTTTCTCCCAAGGAGTTGAGAGAAGTCCTCAATCTACCGGATTTGGACGTCCAAATTGACGATTTAGAAGTCACCGAGGAAGATATCGAGGAAATGAACGCGTCGAGGCCGAGACGAAGAGCGTTTGAGGTTTTAGAAAAGGCGAAGAAAGAAGGAGCGGCGACAAAATCAGACGGTGACGACGCCAAAGGAGGCACGAGGAAGATATTGCGCGTACTCTTTTTACGCTCGCCGACGGGTTTACTCCCTGAAGATGATATATCCTCGTCGTCGTCGTCGTTAGGATTCGTGAAAATTCGCAAAAACATCCTCCAAGGGCCAACTGGGAATCGACAAGCGACGCTTTCCAACGATCAAGTCAGAGACGAAACGATCCTCCCGTGCGATATTCTCATACGTTCAGTTGGATACGTCGGCGATAAACTCGAACCGAATTTAGTTCCATCGGACAAGAACGGAACCATCGTGCACGACGGTCTAGGCCGCGTTCGGTACAACGAAGACTCCTCCGCCTCCGCCACCGGTCGTCTCTACGTCTGCGGCTGGGCGAAGCGAGGCGCCTCGGGCGTCATCGCGACGAACGTCCAGTGTGCGGAAGAAACCGCCTCAGCCATAAAAGAAGACATTCTCAACGGTCTTCTCAAACCAGCAGCGCGCATTCTTCCTCCTCCTCCTCCCAACAAAAATCTCCTCGTCACCGCTTCCGAATGGTTCAAGCTCGACGCCGTCGAAAGAGGTGAAAGCGGCCGAGAAGAAACGGAAGAAGAAGATGTAGAAGAAAAAAGCAAGTCCAACAAGAAAGCCTTAAACGTCAAAAGTCGAAAACCGAGAACGAAAATAGTCGACCGAGACCGCGCCTTGGCCATCGTTCGCGCAAGCGGGGCCTCCGCTTCGTAATAATAAAAAATGGCTGATCGTACTCGCCGATAGCAACGAATCCAAAGATCAACGCAAAGTTTCTTGTATCCTGCGTATCCCACGTGTCCGGTTTTAATGCCAAAATCGCTGGTACTCCTCGCGTACTCATCATAATCGTCATCATCGCATAAAGACCGCGTTTTCACTCCTTTTTTGCTTCATTTTTTCTCTGCAGAATTGGTCAAAATGCGTGCATTTTTCTCGTCATCATCAACGACACTACCAACACCGCGTAGCAGTAATAGGAGTAGGAATAGGCGTCGTACTTCTAGTGGTGATCAAAATTGTTTCCTTTTCGTCGTCGTGAACCGTCGTTTACGTCGTCGTTCTCTCGTCGTTACGAATACTACTCAGAGTACGACTCCCAATACGCTTTTACCGTTGCGCACCTTATCTCCTCCATCGAAGAACAAACACACCATTATGAACGAAGTCTCGTCCGTTTCTGCGGCTGCTTCTCGAACAAAAACAGCGACTACGATTGCCTCCCCGACGAGGATACCGATTTCGAACAATAACAACAACAACACCGCCTTTGCGATTGCGTTTGGATTTTTAACCATTTCGGCGGTGTTGTACCCAGCTTCAAAAGCGATGGAAAAAGCGATGCGAGCGACTGAAATCGCGATGAACGAGACGACGAAATTGATGGAACGAGACGCGTTGAGAGCGTTCAACGAAGGCGAACAAGCGTCGTTAGAATGGCAAGAGCTCGGGAAAGAGTTGAGAGTGCTTTTGAAGAACATCGAGCGATGGGGGAAACCGCTCGTGGGTGACGCGAATAGTTTAGAGTCGTTCGATTTGAATTTGCTCGGGGAATCGATGAAGGATAGTTTAGCGGAGATTTTGGAGAAGAGTTTGATTGGTATCGGGGGAGGAAATATGAATAACAACAGCAGCAGTAATAATAACAATAACAACCAACTCGGGGGGATAAACTTGATGCAACAGTCTATCGATGAGAATTTGTTTAAATGGCAAGACGCCATCACGGACGTCATCGAAGATTTGACCAATTTGAGACTCGAAGCGGCGAGTAAAGGACAGACGGCGAACGAGGAAACGTTGAAGAGGGCGCTGAATCAAGCGAAAGTCGCCTCGGAATCGTTTTTGATTAGTAGCGGTAATAACAGAACGGGCGACGACGAAGAGGAGGATCCGGCGACGAATTTGATTCGAAAAGTATCGTCCTCGTTAGACGAACAAAACGACGATTTCGATATACGAACGCGAGCCGCGAGCGAAAAGTTGAGAGCGGAAAGCCGAGCAAAACAAGAATCCATGGACTCGTTCTGATAAGCTTCTCCTTCTTCGATTCTTTTATTAGTACACATGCACATTGTAAAACACTTTTGTACACAGCGGCGGCGGCGAAAAGCAGCTGCGTTATTAGTAACACACTCCTCCATTTCAAATGCTTTTTTTTTCGCTTCGACGAAAGTCATTCTTTGGATCTGGACAATTGATACATATGGTCTTCGGATCTGTTCTCTCGGGATGAAAACAGACGGCTCGAGGAAATTTTTTCTTCGTTCCTTCATCGTCAAACAATTTCGCGTACTTTGAATGATCTAACGCGATTGAGATTGGATTGACCGTTCTCAACGATACGCCTTTCGGTTCCTCTCGGAATAAAATCCGTCCGTCGTCTCGGTACCAAACGCAATCGCCTGCGTGTTCGTATTGATACGTCCACTGTTTCGTGTCGATGGAGGAGGATAAAGAGGTTTCCAACACGTCCTCGGGTATCCAAATCCCCGATTTCGGTGGCACGCGAGCAAACACGTCTTGTTCGTTGACTATTCTCAAATACCCGTCCATGCAGTAATTATCCTCATTATTATTTGCGTTTTCTTTCTTCTCAAAAAGCGCCTTGAAATTTGCGTCTCCGACCCTTGGCTGCCCGAACGAAATCAGAGACACTTTCGCTCCCAATTTTTTAATCTCCTCGCTATTCCCTAACCTCGCCGCACACAACGTCGCCATGGCGCCTCCCAGCGAGTGTCCGGTGACCACAATTCTCGGCATCGCCTTCGATTCTTCTTGTTCTTCTAATTCTCTAATCTTCCTCTTCACTCTCTCCACCACGTCTCTCTCCACCCTCTCCCGCACGATCCCGTACGCGTTCGCGTACCCGGCGTGTACTTTCGCCTCGATATTTTCGTACGGACAATCCTTCCAAACGACTTGCCCAGCTCTGCTGTTTATCTTGCTCTCCCGAAAAAAACCTCTCTGCGGGTTCGGCGTCGTGCCTCTAAAAACGACCAACACCCAATTCGGTTCTTTCAGCGAGACAATCAACATTCGGCTTTCCGGTTTATTATTACTACTACTACTACTACTCCCGCTACTCCCTTCGTCGTCGTTTACGTCGTCGTCAAAATCCAACCACGTCCGCCTCTCTCGTTCTTTCTCTTCAATCTCGCACAGCGATAAAGCTTTTTGCCTCAACATTTCCGGTTCGTTCGAGATGACGAATTCGAATCCAAACTTGCCCTCAACCTCCATGAGATTCTTTTTATTACTTTCAGCAGAACTCTCGATTTTCGTATCCAAGAACCCTTTCTGCCCGCAATTCCAATAGGAAAGCATGCTCATGTTCGCGCAGAGTTTCGCCCCGGAGAACGATAACGGGTGGAACGAGAGTTGTTGTTTTGGCTTCTTTTTTTTCTCGCTCATGTCGTTGTCGTCCTTCGAGGACGGAGAAGAGTTCGACGACGAGGCGTAAAAACACCGGCGACACGGATGATGATGATTCGGACGACGCAGATTACGAGCGGGCTTGGTAGTTGTGCGAAACAATGACGAGAATCGTGAAACGGAATACACACCACCACCAACCCTGAGAAGGATTCTCGTCGTCATCGTACTCTTTCTCTCTCTCTCTCGGGTCTCCAAAGGTCTCGTCAACGTCGGTAAATAGGTTTTGTGTGGAGGAAATTTCCCCCAACAAGAGGGACAAAAAAACGGCAATTTTTGCTTCTCCATAAAAAAGAGATCTCGCATGTGATTTAATACTCTATATACTACTACTCTCATAATTTCAAACGCGCGGCAAGAATAGTATAATAATGAGCAGACGAAAGAATCCACATCCGCAGCGCGCGGTGAACGCGAGGACGGTTTTGAAGGTTGCGAGAGAAGAAGAAGAAGTGGAGGAAGAAGAACAACCGGTGTTGTGTTCGAGGATTCCTGATGAGGATGATTTCGAGGCAAATCATCAGATACAAAAAGAAGAAGAAGAAGAAGAAGAAGAAGAAGAAGAAGAAGAAGAAGAAGAAGAAGAAGAGATAACTGTTAGGAAAGGAGCGAAGAGAAAGAGAGGGCACGAGTGCGATGTTTGCGAGAAGATGTTTGATAGACCATCACATTTGGCTATACACATGCGTACGCACACGAAAGAGAAACCGTTTGAATGCGATGTGTGCGAGAAGAGTTTTACTACATCTGGTAATTTGAAAAGGCACAAGCGTATTCACGCGAACGAGAAACCGTACGAATGCGATGTTTGCGAGAAGAGTTTTCGTGATTCCTATACTTTGAAAGTCCACATGCGTACGCACACGAACGAGAAGCCATATGAATGTGATGTGTGCGAGAAGACTTTTCGTACATCTAGTCATTTGACAAAGCACATGCGTATTCACACGAAAGAGAAACCGTACGAGTGTGAAGTGTGCGAGAAGCGTTTTCGTCAATCTGGTCATTTGAAAAGGCACAAGCGCACTCAACATCATTAATAGCTTTTCATAGCAAGTTTACATACACAAAAGCTTAAATAAAGTGGAAGTTCCTTCTGAGCCACAGAAAACTTCCCCAAAACTGCATTACACACGGGCGCTCGCACACACTCTAGGAGAGAGAATCAGAGCAGCGTCTCAGCAGAGAGTGTAACACAAACGCACGCACTACTACACAGAGCATGTCTTCCTCCTCTTCTTCGAGGGTTTTGCGCGCTCTTCTTGTTCGTTTCGGAAAGAATGGAGGAGGAAAAGCGAATCCATCGTCGTCGTCGTTCGGTGTCGGTGTCGGTGTCGTTGGCGCGACGGGCGCCGGTTTGCTGATGAATTATTCGGACGACGATGCGGTCCACGCGGTGAAAAGAGTTGCGACGGCGTCGAAACATTTAGTGCCGGTGTATTTTGATTACCGGAGGCACCTGGCGAGGGTGAAGAAACTCGAGAGCGAGTTTACTAATCAATTCGAGATGGATGAGGACGAAAAATTGGAGGAGTCGAAACGAGAATCGAGGCAAAAGTTATGGACCGACGTCGCGGTTCGCTTGAGAGATTTAGCGCGAGAAAATGGAGGGATCTACGTGAAAGCCGGGCAGCATCTTTGCGTGCAACCGGTGGCGCCGATGCCTTTTCGGCAGATATTGAGGGTGTTGATGGACGACGCGAGCTCGAGGCCGTTTGAGGAAGACGAGAAGACGTTTAGCGAAGAGTTTAACGGTTTGAAACCGAAAGAGGTGTTTTTAGAATTTGAGGAGAAACCAATCGCGAGCGCGAGTTTAGCGCAGGTTTACAAAGCGAAGACGAAGATGGGAGAAGACGTGGCGGTGAAGATTCAGCAAAGACCGGTGGCGAGGTTTTTGTGGGTCGATTTAGCGACGATTGAGACGTATTACGCGGTTTTGGGGTATTTGATTCCCGGGTTGAGGTTCGCGTGGTTGGCGAAAGAGACGAGAAGGCACATGTCCGAGGAGTTGGATTTTCGATTGGAGGCGAAGAATTGTAAAGATATGGGGAGATTGTTGAAAGAAGAGTGCGGTTTTAAGGAGGAGGAAGTGACGGTGCCGAAAATCCACGATAATTTGAGCACAAAGCGAGTGTTGACGATGGAGTTCGCGGACGGGACCAGAGTCGATAACGTGGAAAAAATGCGAGAGAATAAAGTGGACGCGTATAAAGTCGCCAAGACGATTCAGGAAGCGTTCGCGACGTTGACATTTGAACACGGTTTCGCGCACGGCGATCCTCATCCGGGGAATTTGTTGGTCGATAAAAACGGAAAAGTGACGATTTTGGATCACGGCGTTGTGCGGCGATTAGACGAACCAACGAGAGAAACGTGGTGCCAAGTGTGGTTGGCGTTAATTCGAAACGATGAAAACGAGATGCGAAACGCCGTGGAAAAGTTGGGGATAAATCCGGAAATGCACAGGTTTTTCGGGATTATCTTGGCGTTAGCGCCAGCCAGAGTGATTGAAGATCGGTTTAAGAAGGAAGACGAGAAGATGGCGGTAGTTTCATCTTCATCTTCTTCGACTTTGTCTTCTTCCTCGTCCTATTCCTCCGCTGCAAATAAAGCTGGCGTCGCCGCCGCCACCGCGAAAAATAATGGAGCTTCGATGACTTTGACGACGACTCGAGAGAACAAACCAGCGAACAACGACAGTTTATCCATGAGCGACAAGCGCGAGATTTTCAAAACGGTACTCAAAGTAAAACTGGAAGACCAAAGTCAACTGTTCGAGTCACTCCCACGAGATTTACTCATGGTGCTCAAAGCGAACAATTTACTTCGATACGTCAACGAACAACTCGGATCGCCGGTGAATCGATTCCGCATCATCGCTCGAAGCGCGAAGAATGGACTCGAGAAACGCGAACGGATGAAAAACGACGCCGAACAGGCGTTGGAGATGGACAGCGCGAGAAAGAAAGGGTTGGGATATCGTACCAAAGAGTGGGCGCGAACGGTGAAAGATCGCGGATACGACAACGTCATGGTGATGTTGTTACCAGCGCAACTGTTTTTCACGAGAGGCAAACTCGCGTGGGCATTTTGGCGTTCCTCTAAAGCGGCAAAATCATCCGCGGTTCTCACAAACGGTAAGTCATCAACAGTAGTATTGACGGCGGCGGGAGGGTCATCGACGACAGAAAGAAAAGCATAGAAGTATTAGAAACGAAATCTTAGTGTAATATACATAATAAATTAATAGCACAGCACGTACGGTAAGTACAGTAGTAGGTTTAGTTATTCATTTAATACAACACAGTAATGAGTTTAGTCGATATATAAAACAAATTTGGGCGGCGGCGCGGCAAAAAGCGCTCAAGCGATTGAATTTTCTTTTTCTGCCATTTTCTCCAAAGCTTGACGCTCAATTTCCTCCAAGTCAAAATCCTCCTCCGTTTCCTCCTCTTCTTCTACCCTTTCATCTTCTCTATTATCTACCGATACTAACTCACCGTTCGCCTTCTTCTTAACTAATTCGTATACGCCTAAATCGCTCGCCGACGAGCCGTTTGCGTCCCTCACCTCCGGATCCGCCCCAGCTTCCAACAAAACTTCCGCTACGTCTACTTGCTCGCAAATCGTCGCGTAATGCAACGCCGTCTTCCCTTTATCATCTACCGCCCCTATGTCCGCATCCAATTGCATCAGCTGAATCGTAATCGCCACGTCGCCGGTATCGGCGGCAAACATTAGGGGTGTTCTCCCTTTCGCGTCCCGTTGATTCGCGTCCGCTCCGGCTCGTAAACATTTCAGCAACTTATCAAAATCACCCTCCTTCGCGGCTTTAAGCAAGCTCGTTTCCTCCCCCGGCTCTTCCTCTTTCCCATCCTCTCCTTCTAATCTCCTCATCGTCGATTGACTCCTCCCAAACGCCCCGCCGCCGCCGCCGCCGCCGCCGTTCGTATTATTATTAGACTTCTTCTTCGGACTCGGCAACAACTCCAAATCGTCCAGTCGACTCTCCAAAACTCTCACGTACATCCTGCACGCGTCCACTCTCGTCATACCTTTATGTTTCATCCACTCGGTAAACTTCGCGTACCCTTTGATATCCAATCGAGTCGGTCTTACCTTCACGTCGCAATCGCCTTTCGTCGCCTGTTTATAAATGCCGTAGAGTTCTAAGATGCAATCTTCCGGTACGGCGCCTTCGGCAATGCGCGTCGCCGCGTACGCCGCCGCCGCTTCAAATCCCGCGATAGCTTCTAAATCGCTTCTTCGATTCGTCGTAGGAGCAGAAGAAGAACTACTACTCGAGGACGTTGTTGTTCTCCCCCCGACGTCGTCGAATCGGTCTCTCGTTTGTTGAGACGCGACCGAAGATTCGTTCAGTTTCCTCTCGTTCGATGTCCCCCAGCTTAACAACGGGAACGTTCTCTCTTCTTTCATTCGCACGCGTCGGTACAGTTTTATCGCGAGAAAAGAAGTCAGAAATGCGCTCGCGAACGAGGTCGCGAGAGACGAAGAAGAAGAGGTAGAGGTCATTTTGTTACGCTTATTTTGATGCACAGCGACGCGAAAATATGCTTTACGCGCGAGTACAACGCTCGCTCGCAGCTTTTCACTTCCTTATCGATCTTATGGAATTGAGTTTCGTTGATTCGCCTAATCGCTTCAGCGCAGGTTGTCGTAGATGTGCGTGATAATGACGAATCGATTTGAGCACTTTTTTCTTCATAAAAATTTTCACAACACACAGTTGCTTTAAAACGAACAACAACAACAACAACAACAACAACTACGCTTAACGCTTACGCGCTCTGCTCTTTTCAAACGCGAAATTCTTCACGAAGAGAACGAGATCGCATTGGACTCGTTGATTTTGGTTTGATATAGTAGGGCGTTTCGCGAGAGAGCGATTATTGTCGCTCGCGCTTTTGTGTTCTTCTTCTTCGTCTTCTTTCTTCTTCGGCTATTTTGAACTCTCAATTTACGCGGAGCAAAGAGAGAGAAGAAAAATGTCGGACTTTCGTCCGCGCAATCGTCGGTCGCAAAAGGGTATCATCAAACGATCGTTGACGATTTGTGCGCTTTCGATACTTTTGTTCGCGTCGCGAGTGGTTTCGGAGGCAATAAATGGTCGCGTCGTCGAGGAAGACGATCGAACGCAACGAGAGGAGGAAGATACAAAAAAGTTGTATCGAGGAGGAGGAGGAGGAGTGAACAACTTCTTCGACGCGCCGTTCGGGGACGTGAACGCGAAAGATGTGCCGAGCAACAACAATAACAATAATAACAACAACAACAACAACAACAACAACGCGGGAGTGAACGTTGCGGCGTTTGCGCCGAGGAGGGCATTGCAGGTAAGCGCGAGAGCGTTTCGTTCTTTTTTGTTAACAAAAGAGTTTTCTCTTGGAATT
>Ga0209091_10002437_pt1 | contig 15666 bp, 15 predicted proteins | sample ArcticOcean_MG_C_6_FD_187438 | JGI IMG/M metagenome (GOLD analysis project Ga0209091, IMG submission 187438) | Marine microbial communities from western Arctic Ocean - ArcticOcean_MG_CB8_128 (SPAdes) (version 2) | ecosystem: Environmental > Aquatic > Marine > Oceanic | place: Arctic Ocean...
TGCTGCATGGAATGCAACCTCGCGACGATCGTGTTCAGTAGGCGAAGGGCTGCGGAATTCAGTTCTGAAGGTTTGGAAAGGTGTAATCCTTGGATGTGCGTGCTTTTTACCATATGAATAGTAAGATATCAAACCGATTATGATGGCGCCCAATGCTCCGATAAACGCTTTTTCGCCCATGATTATAACCAAACCTGCACCGCCGATAATCCCCCAAATTTGGATAAATGGATAAAGCGGAGAAATATATGATGGATTATAATCTAGATTTTCATTAGCTGTATTTCTTAGAACAATTACACAGGTATTTACAACGATGAAAATCATTATTTGGAATCCACTTGCTAACTTAGCAACATCACTTACTGGCAAATACAGGATCGCTAACATCATAGCCAATCCTGTGAGTATAATTGGCCAATGAGGAGTCTCCCATTTTGCATTTACATCTTCGAGGGCCTGAGGTAGCAAATTATCTCTCGCCATTGCAAAGAGGTATCGCGATGCGGCTAAAACTCCAGCAAGTGCCATTGAGGCCATTGTGAATATTGCTAGTATCGCTGCTACAAGTCCAAGTGTAGTTCCGCCGAGTGCATGAGCAAAAATGTAGATTGGATTCTCAACTACTTCCCCGTCTACAATCCACCAATCTCCATCAAGTGTAGCCATTATCATGTATGCTACACTTGCATACAAAATTGTAGCAGCAAGTAAAGAAATCAACATACCTCCTGGCAGATTTCTACCCGGATTTTTGATCTCCTCCGCAATTGCTGCCACTTTTGTAACACCTGCATAAGCTACGAATACGAAAGCCGCTGTTTCTGCCAAAGTGTATGGGTCAGTCTCGAATGCGGCTTTACCTGGCCCGATAAAGTCAATATCACTGAATAACATAGCTTTGAGAGTTAGCCCCACAAGAAGTAAAACTGAAAGTCCAACAATTGGTGCTTGAACCAATTTAATCTTTTTAACGCCAAGGATATTTATCACCACTACAATTAGTAGTACGGATAATGCTACTTTCTGCATGTCGATTTCAAAGTTAAAATATATCGATACTACCAACATATATGCTGAAAGACCTAGTAAAGCAAATGCTGCTTTCAAAAGGAAAGATGCCCAAAGTCCTAGCCCTGCAATTGTACCCAATAGTGGACCATAAGTGCGTTCGATATAGACATATGAACCACCAGATGTTGGCATTGCGGATGATAATTCTGATTTAGAAAGTGCACCAGGTAATACAACTGATGCTGCCAGAACATATGCAAGCCAAATCCCTTCACCCATCATATTTGCAGCCAATGATGGAAGAACAAATAATCCAGAACCCAGCATAGCAGATAATGAGATAATAATTACACCAGCAAGACCAATCGTGCGCTCTAATTGATGGCTAACATCCTTAGCAACACCTTTCACATCACCTTTCAGCAATTTGTTAGCGGTTGATTTGATATCGATTTGAAACCCCCCTAATTGCAGTTGTTAACTTACCGCTAAAACGGAGCAAGAGCAAAGAGTAGTTATTGCTTGCGACATATTGTAACAAGCAAACCCCCGAAACTCTGCCGTTAAACTTTAGCGATAACCTTCATTTCAACAGCGATAGGAGTAGGTAGTGCTCGAATTGCAAGAGTCGTTCGGGTTGGCCCGACTTTACCCAGTGTCTGGGACCATACCTCATTATAGCCAGCGAAATCACGATCCATGTCTACAAGGAATGAGGTTACATCTATCACTTTGTCAAGTGATGAACCTGCCTCTTCTAGGATTCTTGAAATGTTATCCACAACTGCTTTTGTTTGAGCTTTGATATCATAATTGAGAGGATTACCCGCTGAGTCTTTTATTGGACCGCCCGGTATTGAATTATCACCGGGTTGCCTAGGTCCGACTCCAGAAAGATAGAGTAAGTCCCCTTCTCTTCTAGCGTGAGGATATGCACCCACTGGTTTTGGAGCCTTGCTGGTATTTACTATATTTTTACCTTCAACGGGGTCATGCAATGCAGGACCTGTATTTGTTGACGATGATGATTCATCCTCTAAAGAGGAATCAAGGACATCTCTATCTCCGCCATAAAAGTCTACATCATCCTCATCGTACTCTTTGTCGCCAGTTCCATTAGACTCAGGGTCTAGTACAACAACGGCAGCTCCGGCCCCGTGTATTGCCTCATACGCCAATACCTTCCCTGTCAGATCATTTCGATTATCATTCATTGCAGATAACCACCACATCGGTTTGAAAGTTACTACTTTTTTCACACGTATTTGGTCATGAATTGTCCGACTCAATTGGCCAATATCTTCCAAGCGACCTTCTGAAAGGAACTCGAGTATCTTTTGATTCCATTCATCATCTTTGAGTGAATGTATTCTATCCTCGTGAGGTTCAATCGGTTCAGTGAACATACGATTGGACAAAGACATAACAGATACAGCAACCACTTTCTTTCCTTGGGCCTTAATCACATCTTGACATGCTTTAGCAAGAACTGTAGTTTCAGCACGATTAGAATATACATTGGTGGAACAAATTACCGCAGGAATTCTGTTATTTGGATTTAGTAACTCCAGTGCAACCACAGAACCTACGTCAACAGGAAACCCATCATAAGCGACTGTACGTGATTCCAATCCTCTTGCAATATTTGCCTCGTTCCATGCATGAGCGAATTCTGAATCAATTCTTAACGAGTAATGGATACTTCCTAAATCATGGAAATCCGCATCTACCATAACCCATTTTGGATTAGGGTCGGCTTGTATTTGGTGGCCGATGACACTAGGCCAAAGTGTTGAATAAACTATGATTAGGTCTGCATCGCTCTCTTCTATCTGGCGCCTTGCTTCGTCGTAGGCATCTCGAATACGCTGCCATCCCTCATTTTTCTCAGGGCATAGAACGGGATGGGGATGTGCTGGAACAATTAATGATTTGATTATCTCTCCACTCATCATTCATCACCCCATTCGTGACAAGGCCATTCCATGATAGCGTTACCAGTTCCGATAATCGTCCCATATCCGTGTAGAGTTGCTGGTTGAGTTGGTACATTCATTGCCGATAGAAGCCAAGTCAAGGCACCACCATCTGCTTCAGCGATTGCATGTTCACAGAATTCAGGCATCTCATCGATTATTTGTTGAGATTTACCCTGCCTCATCAATTCGATCATTCGCATGTCCCACAGATGCATTGCATGACTAGTAATGTGCTCTTTACTCATGTCTTCAGGTGGATTGGTTTCTGTGACGAAATGGCGATGCGAAAGTGAATTACTTGCCAATAATAAACATTTCTTGCCGCTTGCTTCAATCGCCTTGGCAGTCGAGCGTCCAAGTTCTTTCATCATCTCTTGCATGACTTCTACCGAATAGTAAGATAGGCTTCGGTTTGATGAAATCGAAACTATGGGTTTGTCCCATTCTGGCCTGACCATATGACAAGAAACGATGGTACCATAATCAACTCTGAAATCGGGATTCTCCATCATCTTTACAGACATGCCTTCTGATTTCGCTTGATCGTGAATAGCACGTGCAAGTTCTACATCAATAGTCAAATCGTAATTGAATCTGAAGAGATTTGGAAAAACCGGGTCTACACTTTTAGAAATGCATTTTTCGACCCCGATGAAATGGGTTCCAACGTAAGTTTGCCAGTGCGGTGAAAGAATAACTATGACATCGTAGTCTACGTCTTTGAGTGATTCACGTAAACGCTCATAGCCCCAGCGTAATTGTTCCCATCCACCTTCGGAAACCGGTTCATTTTGGTCCGGGTTTTCGGCATAAACAAGATGGGGTGGGTGAGGGGATAGACATCCAGCAACGATACTACCCTTCGCCATGAAACGACCAAGAGGTTCCGCACCTTCTATTCATCGGCGCCGCTTGGGTCAAAACATGGAAGGCATAACAGACCTCAAATTTCGCCACGTATTATGGCCTTCAGCATTTGCTATACTCCTAGTTTCAATATGCGCATATAGTTTGAATTTCCACAAAATACCACCTATGATTCTAGCATTATTTCTAGCAATTCTTAGTGCCCCTGGATTAGCAATTTTGACCAAAGCAGGAAATATTATCGAACATGCCATTGGAGTCGCTATTGTCTGTATACCAATGGCCGGATTATGGGCACTAGGTTCTAATTATTTCAATGTCGCAATTCCATTCCTTGTGTGGGTTTGGCAATCAGCATCATGGTCCAAAACAGACCACCCACCATTTAGATATGGAATCTGGCATGGATTTGGAATCGCATTCAGTATTGTACCTGGTGCGCTGCTATATGATGGATTATTTCAGTAAGATTCTTCCTCGTTAGGGAACTCTCCACTGCGTACATCTTGACAATATTGCTGTACTGCCCCGGTTATTTTGGACTCTAAGTCGAGATATCTTCTAAGGAAGCGTGGGCTGAAATCTGTGGTTATCCCAAGCATATCGTGCAGAACAAGCACTTGACCATCACAATTTTGTCCAGCTCCAATTCCAATCGTAGGAATTGATATTGCTTCACTAACTTGTTTTGCTAGATGTGCCGGTATTTTTTCTAATACGATAGCAAAGCAACCTGAATCTTCCAACAATTTAGCATCTGCAATTAATTTAGTAGCCTCTTCGTCTTCTTTGGCTCTAACTGTGTAAGTACCAAATTTGTAAATTGATTGAGGGGTAAGTCCCAAATGACCCATCACTGGGATTCCCGCAGTAAGGATACGCTGAACGCTTTCTACAATTTCAGAACCGCCCTCGAGTTTGACAGAATGTCCACCTGACTCTTTCATGATTCTAATCGCGCTTTCCAAAGCGATTGCTGAATTCCCCTGATAGGTTCCAAATGGCATATCTACAACGATTAGAGCACGGTCTACCGCCCTCTCTACACATTGAGCATGGTAAATCATGTGATCAAGACTCATTGGAACTGTAGTGTCCCTTCCCGCCATAACATTTGACGCTGAATCACCAACAAGAATTACATCGATGCCACCTCTATCAACTAATTTTGCAAGGCTGTAATCATATGCTGTTAGCATTGTGATTTTCTCACCTGCTCGCTTCATTTCTTGAAGCGTATGAGTTGTCACTTTGCGAGCGCTTGCATGTATCGACATATTCTTGGCTCCATTTGTGCGGATGAGTGCTTAGACTTCAATCTTCCATAACGCAGATATTGACTGCTTCGCTGAAGAAACCGACGGACCACATGCCACCTTCCCTTCCAACGCCACTATCTTTCACGCCTCCGAAGGGAACACGTAAGTCACGATGCAACCAGGTGTTAACCCAAACCATTCCAGATTCTATTTTCTCGGCTATTTGCCGTCCCTTATTTTTTGACCAGACGCTACCGGCCAATCCATATTGAGTGCTATTTGCCATGTCTATAGCTTCATCAGCAGAATCGAATTTGTGAATAGTTACCACTGGCCCAAATATTTCTTCTGTCGCGGTTCGAGATTTATGAGAAAGCCCAGCAATAACTGTAGGTTCAATCCATGCTCCGGCCAAATATTTCTTCTGTCGCGGTTCGAGATTTATGAGAAAGCCCAGCAATAACTGTAGGTTCAATCCATGCTCCGGGCTTGTTTGGAATTTGGCCTCCGGCAAGTATCACCCCACCTTCATCTTGGGCCAATTTAATGTAAGACATGACCTTGTTTCGGTGCTCTAGGCTGATGACAGGTCCTATCTCGAAACTCTTCAACAACTCAAGGTACCGAGATATGAATTCATCATAGATTGTTGAATGGATTAAAACTCTTGAACCACATAAACAGATTTGACCTGAATTAAGGAATGATGCTCTTAGCACACCTGGAACTGTAATGTCCAAATCTGCATCATCCATTACGATTGAAGCATTCTTGCCACCTAACTCTAAACTCAATTTCTTGAACATAGGTGCCGCAGTGGCTGCAACAATTTTTCCTGTTGCAGTTCCACCAGTAAACGAAATCGCCTTGATTTCAGGATGCTCTACAATCGCTTGTCCAACTTCCGGGCCATAGCCATGAACGATATTCAAAACTCCTGCAGGTAAACCAATTTCAGTACAAACCTTCCCAAAGAAATGAGCGGTTAGTGGAGTGATTTCACTCGGCTTTGCAATTATTGAATTACCCATAAGAAGTGCCGGGGCGATTTTCCAAGATAGAAGATAGAGTGGGAGATTCCATGGTGAGATTAAACCAACAATTCCAATTGGCTTTCTCATAACATAATTTGTTGCATCTGACATTTCAAATATTTCAGATTTCATTGAGCGCCCGAATTCTGCAAAAAACCTAAAATTGTTAACCGAACGATTTGCATCAACATTTAGTGCAACATCATGCGGCTTTCCAGTATCTAATGACTCTAGTCTAGCGAGTTCTTCGATCTGGTTTTCCAGTGAATCTGCAATTTTGTCGAGCCAATCACACCGCTGTGAGATGCTTAGCCCGCCCCACTCAGATTGAGCGGAAGCCGCTGCCTTGACCGCTGCTTCAACATCTCTTGTTCGAGGAATCTGAGCGATTACTGTACCATCAAGTGGAGAAATATCCTCAAAACATTCAGGGGTTACTACAAACTCACCCCCAATTAGATTCTCTACTTGAATCATGCATCCACCTCATAGTGCCAGCGGTCTTGGTCAGGATCCCATTCGTCCCATGTCGGAATGGTTTTGAGAATTTCATGCAGGTGGTCTGGAACGATACCTGAAACTATGAACGCTTTTTGTCTGTGCAGTGGATATGGATTTCTCAACTCGATTCCTAAACATCCCAAAATTGCACGCGCAACGTACCAGGTTGCCTGAGAGTTCCACCCATGTGCAATCTTGACTACAATTCCTAAGCCCTTAGGATAGTCCGGATGCTCAATCGCCATACCGAGTAAACCATCAGCCCCTTCTTTGGCGATGACCTTACCCTTTCCTATCTTCAAAATCGTAGAATCTAGTCGATTGAATCCACCTACTAAATCGGGATGTTTGCACATCGATTCCCAAATCCAATCCGAATCTTTGTCTCTAACGAGCCCAGCATAGATTTTGGCTAATTCAGATACTGTGTTTGAAACTGTAGGAAGGCCACATCCATCCTTTGCAATCCTTAGTGGATTCCAATCAGCCCCTAAGAACCGCCTCAATTGTGCCATATAGGCATGAAATACTTCGTGAGTCGGTAATGTATACCCTGCTCTTCCCCAGCCTTTGGCTCTACAACCAACTAGAATGGCAGCATGTTCGCCACTACAGGTGTGATACCAACGTCTAGGGCGTCTTACTTGGCGGCCAAATTGAATCAGGGGTACATCAACAGGGGTTAGCATAAGTGGCCATTCAGCCTCAGAAAGGAGCGACTGTGCGGCTGCAACATGCTCTGTATCCCCATTGTGACTAGCAACAGCAATCGCCTTTTGCTCCCATGTGTGATTCTCTAACTCTTTAGTGAATGCTTTGAGCATAAATGGCTTCATCATAGAACGCCCGTAACACAAAACATTTCCTCCAAATGAATGTATGACCTCATCGCCATGACACCAAGCCACAGCACCGTGAATTGTAGTCTCGGAGACACCATTTCTTCGATAATCAACCAAAGGCTCCCATTCCACATCTCTACCGGTTGGAATACCTTCAACATCCTCGCCAAGAGGAGAATCAGGATAGATGGCAGAACCTGGTTTACCGGGTGCTACCGCTGAATTTGGGTCGTGCCTTAGTCCCATCTAATCACTCCAATAACGGTACTACTTCTCGCCACCATGCTTCCATATTGCGGATTACTCGGTCACTATCGTGGTTAAAGAAATCAAACCAACACATCAGACGATCTTCGGGATGGAATCTCTCTTTTATTTGTGCTGCCACTTCACTAGAATTACCAATCAGTGCATTATCGGCCGCCTTTTCTACTTTAGAGGGGTCAAGAGTCCCCTCTAATGCCTTCCAATATTCACCCAGAGCTAACCTAGCCTCTTCATGTGCTGCTTGTGATTGCTCTTCAGAAGACAATCCTTCCTCAGCATTAAGGAACACAAATGTAGTTCTAGGCATATCTCTACGTTGCCAATCCCCACCGTCTGGATGGAATAATTCACTCATTCTTTGATGGGTAGAATCTATCATTTCAGGTGATGTAATCGAGAGGTTAAACACTTTCACTGGCATGATTTGGTTTACAAATTCTTGAGCCTTGGGGTCATGGGTTCCTGCGATTAATTCTAATTGTGCTCTAGGCCACTCTTTGGGAACTATGGAAATGTCTTCGAAGTTATATCTTCTATCGATTTTCACTTCATCGGGTGTGCCACCTACTGCATCTTGAACCGCTGCCCAATCTTCATCCGAACGGAAATTGCCACGGGTTAGAACAGTCTGTCTAATATCATTGGAATGTATCGTATCTCCGCGAATTAAGCGTAGGAATATTTCGCTTGCTTCCATAAATATCTGCCCACGTAATGCCGGCCATGCTGCTTCCTCTACAGGATTGCGTGGAACGATTCCATATGGCCGAGCCATAAACTCAAACCGGCCTGCACTGAATCCGACATGCAATTTACGATTAGAATCCATATGTGAGAGAAATTGTACAGTATTAGCAATTCTCTCCGCTTGTGCAATTGGTCCACCACTAGCCAAAATGCTCACTCTACAGCTGAGCCAACATCGATATTTTTAGTACGCCTAAAAGACTCCATTGCTAATTGACAAAAATCGGTACAAAGTCCAACTTCACCTTGCCAATGAGGAACTACTGGTTTGGAATTTTTCTGTTGCGTTTGTGTAGATAAATGGGCTTGTGCAAGCCATGCAACCCCGAAGCCCAATCGGTCTGCTGCATCGAGTTGGGAGTAATAATTAGAGAACATCTCAGATTCACTTGGAGTGTATCCGTTATGGTCAGGAGTCTGTGATATTGAGAAAAATATGTCAAACTCCATGTAATCCCTCTCCTAGGGAGAGGGGCTCGATGTATCAACATCACTATTCGGCAGTGAGTTTAGAAATGCGTTCTATTACCAGTTCTGGAACTGCTTCACCTGCATCCATAAAGGCAGTCATAGCATCTGAAAGTTGAACCATTGCTTCATCTGGTTGATTTGAAATCTCGGCCAAATCGGCTAGACCCCATCTCGCAACTAAAATCCCTGATAACTCATCGAGTTCTATTGCAATACCAAGTGAATCGATTAGCAGTGCTTGGGCCTGTTCCAAATCACCTAGTGTTGAATGTGAGTGTGCTAAATCGGCAATAGCTTCCATTCGCTCAAACTTCTCTGATTCAGGAATGAGTTCCAATCGCTTTCTAAGATGTAATTGGCTTTCCTCAAAATCACCATCTTCTTTTGCAATATGAGCAAGCAATGCATGACCATAGATCATGCCCTCGACATCTTCTGCCTCAACCCTTAGCCTCATTGAACGGTTTGCGAATATTGCTGCATCATCACTTCCAAGCGAAAGTAGTGAAACATGGTGGAATATACCCGCTGCTAGGCCAGGGAGTCCTTCCTTTTCAGATGTTATACCAAGTCCAATCAACTCATCTTTACTCGCTCCCTGATGCTTTAACAATTCAAATTGACACCAGCCTTGGTCTTCAGGATTGACTGAAACTTTGGCTGCATGATCCAGTAATCGGGCAACTAATGCATCTCGACCTAAGTCTCGAGCCAATTCTACAAGATGGAGTGCGAGGCTTGTGTTTACAGATTCAAGACCTTCGCCTTCTGCGAACATCTCTAGAACTTCTTCCGCTTGTATTTGACTCATTTCAGGCAACAAAACCACCTCAGATAGAACGCATTCGACCGCCATCAACCGCCAGTGATACTCCACGTATCCCTCCAGAGATTGGCATACAAAGGAATGCAACTGCTGCACCTGTTTCAAGCGGGTCTATTAGACGGCCAATTGGCACTTGTGCCATCCAGCCATTATGAATTTCTTCGACACTCTTTCCGGTCTTCTGGTTGATTGAAGATGCCAAAGAGCCCAATCTGTCGGTATCGGTAAAGCCAGGTAAGACATTATTGATTGTAATACAGGCAGGGAGTTCTCTTGAAAGAGACTTCGACCATGATGCCATAGCACCACGTAATGTGTTTGAAAGCCCAATATTTGGAATCGGTTCTCTTACCGATGTTGAAATGATATTGATGATTCTACCCATTCCTGCTTTTTCCATTATTGGAACCACCCCCCGTGCTAAGGCGTGTGATGCATACAAGTGTCTCTGAAACGGAGCAAGGAAATCCTCGACCTCATTCTCCAAGAGTGGACCCCCCGGAGGGCCGGCCGCATTATTGATTAAGATGTGACATTCTTCAATTGAAGAAATAAATTTACCAATTGATTCTTGATTCTCTAAATCAAGGCTAATTGCAGTGTGTCCTGAGCCTGAAAGTGTAGCTATCAAATCATGGGGATTCCTGCTAACTGCTGTGATTTTAGCGCCTGCCTTTGCAAGCATTTGTGCAGTAGCCGCACCGATTCCTTTGGATGCACCACAAACAATTGCATGCTTTCCAGCCAATGCAGATGTTGAGAATGGGTAGTCAGCACCTAGCCAGTCCATGCCAAGGCCACAAGGCGCATGGTATTGAACCTTACAACCATTCTAGGATGGCTTCTACTTGTGTTAGCCAATCATCACTAGCCACATCAATAATTGAAAAATGGCCACCTGGTAACCACAATTTATTGATCTCTTCGCCTTTTGCTTCCATGGCTCCAACGTATGATTCCGATTGTGACCATGGAACTTCATCATCTGCTGTTCCATGTATTAGAAGAACTGCTGACTTGGGAGGATTATCAATAGGGTTTACATTTCGCCAAATATCTTCATTCCCCTCGTGAACACAGCCCATCCATCGGCGCACTGCATCGCCATCATCCGATAACCCCGCATTATCTGCTGCGACTAAATCTACAATTGGTGCTTGCGCAATTGTCAACCACGGCTTACGTTCAGCAACCGCTGCCATCATCAAAGCGAGTTGACCACCCGCAGAGTGGCCCATTACCATTGAACGGACAACATCTATTCCGGGAAGCAAAGCCAACTGGCCCCATGCACGCATAACATCCGAAAATGTATCCATCCAAACCCCTTCATCTCCATCAGCCCATCCTTTGAACTCAATATTCCAAGCTGCGATTCCTTGCTCAGCAAGATTCTCAGCGATTGGCGCCATCAAATCAAGAGTATATTCACTCTTCCAAAACCCACCGTGGATTAGCATGACGCAAGGAACGCCCACTGTCTTTTGGTAAGGCGATGGCTCATCAGGCATGTACAAATCAGCAAATTGCCAATCCTCTGCACCCCACTGCATGCGGTCTATGGGCATTACAATCAACTCAGGGTGAAACGCGACTTCGGTCTCTCGGGAAAAGGACGGTCTCACGCACGTTACGAGATCCGGTTAGAACCATCAACAAGCGAGCCACTCCAAGACCCCAACCAGCGTGTGGTGGAGCGCCGTAACGGAAACCATCGGTATAGAATGCGAAATCTGCAGGTTCCAATCCTTTGTTTCGTAGATTTTGTTCAAGGATATCGACATTGTGTTCTCTCTGGCCACCACTTGTCATTTCATCCCGACCATAATTAAGGTCGAATCCACGAGAAAGTTGCTCACCGGTTGCACCAACGTCCCCTGGAATATGGTGGATATAGAATGGTTTCATTTCCATTGGCCATCGTGGCAAGAAGTGGAAACCGGGATACTTTGCTGCGATGATATCACAATGGGATGAATCGATGTCATCACCCCAGACTATTTCTTCACCTGCATCCTGAATCATCTTGATTGCATCACAGTACTCGATACGTGGGAATGGAAGGCTAGGTACATCGACTGTAATTGGTTCATCACCTTGACTTTCTCTGTAGGTATTGATGATGGCAACTTGGTCTTGATCGTTTTCTGCAACCATTTTCCAAATGTGATGAATCATTCTCTCCTGAACACACATTACATCGTCATCATTCATCCAAGCACCTTCGATATCGAAGGAGATAAATTCGTTTAAGTGGCGGTATGTGTCATGCTTTTCTGCTCTGAAAGCGGGTCCTATTTCGAATACTCGTTCCATACCGCCTAGAATTGTCAATTGCTTGTACAACTGGGGGCTTTGAGAAAGGAATGCTGGCGTATCGAAGTACATCATAGGGAAAAGGTTGGTACCGCCTTCCGATGCTGATGCGATAATCTTAGGGGAATTAATCTCCTTGAATCCTTCAGTGATTAAATGCTCACGCCCATACTGCAAGACCTTAGCCCGAAGTGTGAACATTGCATTTACATGTGACCTTCTAAGGTCGAGGAATCGGTTGTCCAAACGAGTATCTAATCCAATTGAAACCGTATCTGTGACACCTAGTGGAAGTGGTGTTGCTGCTCGAGTTAAAACGATGAATTTTGACGCTACAACCTCGTAAGTAGGCGGAGGAACTGGTTCTCCTTCTGCAACCTTTGGTGGACGCTTTTGTGCAACTTCACCTACAATTTGAACTGTAGATTCACGTGAAAGTCCTTGCGCGGTTTCTAGTTCATCATCACTGACACCGCCCTGCTTTAAGAAAATCTGAACACGACCGGTTCCATCTCTGAGGTCCATGAAACAAATCTTGCCTTTCCCACGATTTGCTTCCATGTAGCCACAAATGGTTACTTCCGAGCCCACTAAGGATTCACCTTCATCCTGAATCTGGCTCAAAGTATGTGTTCGAAAGTAGGTCGGATGCCAAACAGTGTCGCTCGCCATGCTTAGGGGCGTGACACTTTCGGACAAGAAGTCATCGCTGCCTAAAGCACATAATTCATAGGGTATAATCTAGGCCCGTTACAATATGGCCGAGGTCTTATTCACTTCAGAGAGTGTTGCTTCCGGCCATCCGGACAAACTTTGTGACGCTATTAGTGATGCAATAGTGGATGCTTGCCTGTCTATCGATTCCAATGCAAGAGTTGCAGTTGAAACCAGTGTTAAAGGTGGCACTGAAAGAGGTATTATCTTGTTGGCAGGAGAGGTTACTCTATCGGGGAATCATCCGGATTATGAATCAATTGCTCGTAAAACTGCTGCAAATATTGGATATGATTCCCCATTCGATTGGATTTGATGCTACCAATGACTTGCGCTGTGAAGTGATTCAGAAGATTACCGCACAAGCCGCAAATATCAGTCAAGGCGTAAATAATGCAGAACAAGGCGCTGGCGATCAAGGTTTGATGTTCGGATATGCTTGCTCGGAAACTGAGGATTATGAGGTCCTAAAGGGTCGATACTTCCCCCTAGCAGCGGCATTATCTCAACGCTTGACTCGAAGAATGACCAATGCTAGAGTCGAGGGATTGTTACCTTGGGCCCGTCCTGATGCCAAGAGTCAAGTTACAGTGGAGTACCTCGATGGGAAGCCATCTAGAGTGCACACAGTAGTTATCGCAATTCAGCATGATGATGCCCTCAAGAACAACTTCGCTCAAGATGAAGTTGCAGAAAGAGAATACATTACTGATGAAATTCGAAAGCATGTGGTTGAACATGCGATTCCAAGTGAATTATTGACTGATGGTTATCGACTAGTAGTCAATGGAACTGGCCGTTTCGCAGATCCTGGCGGTCCATATGCTGATGCTGGATTAACCGGCCGGAAAATTATCGTCGACACTTACGGAGGAATGGGGCGTCACGGAGGAGGGGCGTTCTCAGGAAAAGACCCATCCAAGGTAGATCGGTCTGCGGCTTATGCGGCAAGATGGGCTGCCAAGCATGTTGTCGCTGCTGGATTAGCAACAAAGTGTGAAATTCAACTTGCATATGTAATTGGAGTTGCAGAACCAGTTAGCGTTAGAGCCGAATCATTTGGAACATCTGTGTTAAGCGACAAAGAATTGACAAATAGGGTAAATTCTGTGTTTGATTTCACTCCAAAATCAATTGCATCTGAGCTTGATTTGCTAAGGCCAATTTATTCATCAACCGCAGCAGGCGGTCACTTTGGCAGAACCCCTGGGGTCGATGGAGCATTCCCTTGGGAAAAACTCGACCAGACTAAATTAAATTCTCTTCAGAACTGATTTCCCCCGGCCCTAAGGGCCGATTGGATGAAATGTCAGCATTGAGTCGCAAACACCATGTCGCGTCGAGTGAATGCACTCATCTTGGTCATAGTTATGGCCTTTGCACCGTTAGTACCACTAGCTAGTGCACACCCTAGTATCGGTCTTACAACCGATGTTAGTCACATTATTTTGTCACCGGGAGAAGCAACAAATCTAACATTGACAATCCACAACAATGGGTCATCGATTGAAACTTATTCCGTAATGGTTTCGGGATATGATTCAGCATGGGAAATTATTCCTGCAGAATCAAATGTAACCAACGTCATTCCAACCTACAGTGCATCGTCTACGATTGCCGTACGCTTGTCGATTAATGCCCTTCCAAGTAATTCTAGTTCTCTAACAATAACGGTGACGGAACCAGATGCAAATATTTCTACTGACATCACTGTGCTGCTATCGGTTCAACCGCAATATTTGCCCGCTATTGATTCATCAACAGTAGGAGATAATGGATTAGTAAATATGGCACCTGGTGACGACCTGAACCTGTCTGTCTCTATCACAAATAACGGCAATGTCAATGACACAATACTTCTCTCTGTAGACCAATCCCCGGATTTAGTTGGATTTTGGACTAATTGGACATCAGGTGGCGGCTCAAACAATACAAACAATTCGGGCAACAATACTGGTGGCAACAATACCGGTGGCAACAATACCGGTGGCAACAATACCGGTGGCAACAATACCGGTGGCAATTTTAGATGACACAATGGATCTTATGAATCCTGGAGAGCAAAGAAATGCTATATTGCGGATTTCTATTCCGGCTAATGAAAATCCAGGTTATTACGGATTTGACTTATTTGCAGCAAGTGCATTGGGTAACTTCTCGGTCAACTCTACATTAGTGGTCAATGTTACTGCTGTACATGATTTGAGATTCAGTTATCTCCCATCAGGAGTAATACTTCAACCAGGTGAGAACTCCACTGTGAATGTAAACATAACCAGTTTGTCAACTGCAGATGCAAACTGGACTTGGGAAATCTCAGTGATTACAGGTCAAAGCCAAGGTGGACCAGATCCCGCTGCTAATTGTCAAGCGGTTTTGCCTAATTATTCGACATTTATCGCTGCTGATGGCACCGTCTCTATCGGCGTAAATATTTCCACCTATGCCAATACTCATGCAGGTGATTCATGTTTATTTGCCCTCGATGGCACATTAGATTCTGATACTTCTATTACTGAAAGTGTAGAGTTTACATTGGTCGTTGGCCAGCAATGGAATCTTTCAATGGTCCTCCCTACTTCGATTAAGTTAGACGTAGGTGAATCTGAATCATTCAATGTAGCGATTAGCAATGACGGGAGTGAAGAGGATACAATCTCTCTAATTGGCATCGATAAAGAGGGAATTACCTTCACTAATCCTGCACCTACAACCCTTGCGAGAGGAGCATCACAATATGTTGTGATGGAAGTTCTAATCGACTCATCCGTTGTAGGTAATATCACACTTGATTTCACAATGTCTTCAACTAATAGTGGTACAGAAAGT
>Ga0209091_10002440_pt1 | contig 15662 bp, 11 predicted proteins | sample ArcticOcean_MG_C_6_FD_187438 | JGI IMG/M metagenome (GOLD analysis project Ga0209091, IMG submission 187438) | Marine microbial communities from western Arctic Ocean - ArcticOcean_MG_CB8_128 (SPAdes) (version 2) | ecosystem: Environmental > Aquatic > Marine > Oceanic | place: Arctic Ocean...
TTGTGTTACTGCAGTTGAGTTACCTGTTAATGCTGCTGCTGAGAACATTGTTGATTTACTTTCGTTATCAACATTTCCTAAACCAACATCACCTTTAACTAATGTTACTGTTCCAGTTTTACCTGCTACACTATCAACTACATTTACGTCAGCTCCTTCTGCTATCGTAGCTAATTTAGTACTTGCTGTACTATTATAGCTAATTTTAGCAGTATTCGCAGTAATTGCAGATGCTTGACCAGATGTTATTCCGGTTTTCGCAGTATTCGCAGTAATTGCAGATGCTTGACCACTAGTTATAGTAGTAGTATCTCCAGCTAAAGCAGTTGAGGAAGTTGAACCTAATTGTAAAGTAGTTACTGAACCACCTAATGAAATATCAGCTCCATCGATAGTAATACCATCGTTTGCTAAATTAGCATTTGCGATTGCAGTACCATTCCATACACCGGTAGCAATTGTACCTAATGTTGTGATTGAAGTAGCTCCTGTAAATCCTGTTTTATCAGCAGATTGTAATACTACTTGAGATGAACCAGATACAAGACCTGTTCCACCTGTTTGAGGAGTTGCTTTTACCTCGATGTTTCCACCCTTATTTAAGATGTATAATTTTTGATCATCGGTATCGAAGAAAGGAATACCATCAACGTGTGTGTTGTAGTCTGTTCCTGTTAAATTAGGTACACTTGTTCCTTGTAAAATTTTATTTACAGGAGTTGCTGTTGAACCATCAATACCAACAAAGACTAAACTATCACCATTTGCAATCGTTCCAAGACCGGTTGATCCAGTAACAACTAACAGTTCACCTGCTCTTGTTGTTGCTGAAGCTAATCCTTCAAGATTACCTCTTTTGTGTTTAATTATTTGTGCCATTTGTTTTTTTTTCTTTTGTTAAATTAAGTTTATAATATTTTTAACGAAAACCTTTATTTTATTGTTTATGAAATGTAACTGATTGTTCAACGATGCATATGCACCTACTTATTATTTCTCTATATAGAGAAGTTTAATTTCCATACCTATAAGTATAGATAATATCTTTAATGACAGTGATTAAAATGTATCACCATCTATTTCTACTTTTTGTACTCCACCCACAAAATGTGCGGAACCTGTACTTACATTTACACCAGCTGCATTTAATACAATTCCATCTCCTGCGTTCACATCTAGTGATACTGAACCTTGAGTTCCACCACCACTTAAACCATCTCCAGCAAATACTGCTGAAATATCTCCTGTTCCGGATACATTTGTTGGTTGCCATTGTGCAGCTGAGGCGTTCCATGCTAGAACATCTCCATCATCTAATGAAGCAGTAGATACATCTAATAATTGCCCCATCCAAGAAGTTGTATCTCCACCACCACCAGCAGAACCAGTTAGTGCAGATAAATCGATTGACATTGATATTTGGTCTGAACCTTGTAGATTTTGTCCGAATAATGTTAATATATTCACACCATCAAATGAACCACTCATAAATGAACCACTATTGAATGAAAACTCAGAAAAAGCAACAGAATCTGAAAATGTACTTACATAATCAGCTAATGTTACGTTGGCTTTATATAAAGAACCACTATCTTCAACAAATACTATCTGTCCGTTAGAAAAATAGTTAACAGATGTTGAATTCAATGTAGTAGAAGTATAGACCTTAAATGCACCCTTTATCCTTTGAATATCGGCTAGGGCCGTATTCGCGGATATCGCTGCGGAGGTTAACTGTAATTTCGAACTAATACTTGGCATCTATTTCTTTCCTTTTTCTATTATATAAATATTTCAATATTAAAAAGCTCCTAATGAACCAGAAACTGCTAATACTTTTAATCTCATTGTTGATGCTGAGTTTTGTGCTTTTGCTCCTAACACGAACCACTCAGAATATCCATGTAGTGCTGAATCTAATTGAATTGAATGTAACATTGAATCAGTTGCTCCTAATGGTGCACTTGTTCCATCAGCATATTCTACTAAAACATATTGTCCAGTAGTACTTCCACCAAATCCATCTATCATTGATGTTGGAAGTCCACCCATATCCGAACCACTTGGATATATTATTAATGATTGTACTCCATTTGCCCAACTCATTGCTGCTGCCGAAGCAGATATTGCTGAATTTAAGTTTGAACCACTAACTACTGCCGCTAATGTTGCATTTTTACTACCTGCTAAACTAATACTTGTAGTTCCTATATCACCTGATTTAAATTTGTAATATGGTGATGCTGTATTTCCTGTATAAGCAGTTACTTCAGGTGGAGTATCACTATTTACAGTATCTGCTCCCATTAAACCATTATAATTTCCACTAAATCCTGCATCAGAACCATAATTAGAATAGTAAATGTAAATTTTACCAAAATCTTGAGATTGAGTTACTGTAATTGTTTGGTTTGATAATGTTATTGATTCTGAATAACTATCTGTTACAGTTATGTTAATTGTGTAAGTTCCCGCTGATAAAGTAGTATTTGATTGTATATTAGTTCCACTTACTTGGAAACTTGAAGCATGAGTACCACTTAATGTTACTACCAATGGATTATCATCTTCAGTATCAGATAAACTTAATGTTCCTGCAGTTGAACCATTTGTTGCGTTATCCGATTCATAATTTGAAGTTGGAGTAAAGGATGCTGCTGGTGATTGATTACCAAATACAGTTGCCGTTACCGAACCACTACCAATATTTCCATATTGGTCAGTAAATGTCATATTAGATACAATAGTATCTCCACTTTGAGTTACCGAACCACTAATATCTACACCAAGTGTTAAATTTCCACTACTATTTACTAAGATAGCAGGATTTGATGATGTAAATGATTGAATAGTAGGTGAACCATTAGATGGAGAGTAACTTGCACCTATTTGTGCAGTATTACCATTGTTAAATCCAGTTGCATCTCTAAAAGGGTCTCCACTTTCAGCTGATTCAATAATATACATAGAAGAATCTCCAGTCATTGTACCATTACCAGATTGTACAATCGTAATTGTATGTGATTCTGTGTTTGTTCTAAAGTGATGTTCATCTTCAACAGCTGCAGAGAACGTATAGTTCGATGCACTTAGTTGTGAGTTAGCAGTTACTAACCATGTGTTTGAATTTTGTGTTGCCGTTAACTGACCTGATGAATCTGTGAATGTTAAATTATCATAATCAACAGAATCCGATTCAGTATCACTAAATGATAGTGTAGTTAATGTTCCACTTGAACCAGTTGCTTGGTTTGTGTTCAATATTGATGAATTACTAAACGTAATATCAGGTGCATTGTTAGTTGTTACGTTTACAGATATACTTCCACTACCTATGTTTCCATATTGGTCTATAAATGTTATATTTGAAGTAATAGTATCACCACTTGTTTCACTACTTCCACTTATGTTACTACCAACTGATAAATTACCACTTGAGTTAACTGCAATTAATGCATTTGATGAAGTAAATTCCGAACAAGTCTGTGAACCATAGTTTGGTGAGTAAGAAACTGATAAATCTCCTTGTGTTCCTGTTCTACCATTTGAATTTAATCGTATTGTGTTACCACTTGTTGCTGATTCTATTATATAGAACGTACCATTAGTACCCAAAGTACCAACATCTGAATCTGCGATTGTTAATGTTCTAGCATACGATGATGTTTTTCCAAAATTATCAAAAATATCAAGTGTGTAACTATAAGTTTGTGCAATTAAATCACTTGCTGCTTGAATATCAATTGATGATGAGTTTGAATTGTTATATTGTAATTGAAATGATGAAGCATGAGTACCACTTAATGATGCTGAGAATGGAGTATCCGATTCTGTATCAGTTATTGTTACATTTACTAAATCAGTTCCACTTGTTGCTTCATTTATATTTAAATCTCCACTAATATCACTAAGTGATGCACTTGGATGATTATTTGCAAATACGTTTATTGTTACATTAGAATTTCCAACATTTGAGTATTGGTCAGTAAATGATATATTAGATACAATAGTATCTCCACTTCCAGTTGATGAACCTCTTAAAGCAAGTCCCATTGTTAAATTACCACTTGAATCAATCAATACCGCTGGATTTGATGATGTAAATGATGCGAGTGTTTGTGAACCATAGTTTGGTGAGTACGATACACTTACTTGTGATGCGTTTCCTCCTCCGAAACCAGATACATCTCTAATTGTAGCTCCATTATTAGCAGATTCTATAATATAAGAAGTAGTATCTCCATTTAAAGTACCTGTATCTGCTTGTGTTACCTCAAGTGTTCTACTTTCAGTTGTAGATTTACCAAATGAATCAAATATAGATACATTATAACTATAAGTTTGTGCAGATAAGTTACTACCAGCATGAATTCCAATAGAACTTGATGCCGCGTTACTATAAACTAAATCAAAAGATGAACCATCAGTACCACTTAATGATGCCGAGAATGGTGAGTTACTTTCTGAATCAGAAACACTCATACTAACCATTGTTTTACCACTAGTTGCTAAATTTGTATTAAAATTAGTAGTATGGTTTGTAAATGTTGCAGTTGGTGCTTGATTTATTACATATCTGTTATCATATGATGATGTAAGTTGTGATGAACCACTAATCGTTCCACTTGGTATTGATGTTGATGGTAATGTAATTGCATTACCACTTGATATTGTAAGTTCGTTACCATCAATAGATAATGTTTGTGAATCAGTTTCACTTGTTAAGTAAGATGATGTTGCTGCACTTAATGCATCAAGTTCTGTTTGTATTGAACCAGTGAATATTGATAATCCATCTACTTCTGTTTGTATTGATGAACTAAATGTATTTAGTGAATCATTAAGTCCTAATACTTGTGAATCGTAAGAACCAGTATTTGATTCAATCTGCTCTACTCTCTGTTCTAATGAAGAGGTAGTATTCTCAATGTTACTAATACTAATATCATTTGATTGAGTATAAGCATTTAATGATGTATTATCACTATGAGATAGTGAATCAATCCTTGTATCAATTGATGATGATAGTGATGTTACACTTACATCAGTTGCATATGTTGAATCTAAGGATGATGTAAATAATTCTAAAGAATCTACTCTCTGTTCTATTGATTCTGTAAATGTGTTTAAATCACTTATATCACTATGAGAACCACTAAGGATTCCAGTTCCACCTAAAACTTGAACTGAGCTCGAAACTAACCCACTTGGTAATTGTTCACTACCACTTAGTGTTCCTGCTGGTATCTCTGTTAAATAAGATGAAGTTACTGAACTTAAACCATCTATTTCAGTTTGTACTGAACTTGTAAATGTATTTAAATGAGTTACAGCTGAATGAGAACCACTAAGGATTCCAGTTCCTCCCAATACTTGGATTGATGAAGAAACTAAACCACTTGGTAATTCCGAACCAGTTGGTATCGTTACAACATTACCACTTGATATTGTTAATTGGTCTCCACTTATAGAAAGTGTTTGAGAATCAGTTTCAGAAGTTAAATATGATGAAGTTGCTGCTGATATTGCATCTAATTCAGTTTGTATTGATGAAGTAAATGTATTTAAAGAATCAATATCAGTTTTAGAACCACTAAGTATTCCTTTACCACCAGTTACTACATCAAAATCTACTTGCTCCGAACCACTAATAGTTCCTGATGGAGTTTGTGTTAAGTAAGATGAAGTTGCAGATGATATTGCATCTACTTCGGTTTGTATTGATGAAGTAAATGTATTTAAATGAGTTACATCTGAATGTGATGAAGAAATAAATCCTAAATCAGTTATTTGTTCCGAACCACTTATTGTTCCAACAGGTATTGTTGTTCCTGGTATTGTAATTGTATTACCACTACTAATAGTAAGGTCATTACCATCAATGGATAGTGTTTGAGAATCGGTTTCACTTGTTAAGTAAGAACCAGTTGCTGCTTCTATATTTAATAACCTATCACTTGCAGATGAAGTAAAGGTATTTATGTGTTCTACATTAGCATGGTCACCAATATTACTAATTCTCGTATCAAATGATGATGAATCAGTAGAGTATGATGATGTAAATGTATTTAATGATGATAAATCACTATGAGAACCACTAAGGATTCCTGATGGTAGTGTTGTTATATAAGAAGATGTTGCTGATGATAATCCATCTACTTCTGTTTGTATTGAAGATGTGAATGTATTTAGTGAACCTACATCTGAATGTGAACCACTAAGTAATCCCTTACCACCTGTTAGTACATCGTAATCTACTTGAGATGAACCACTAATAGTTCCTGCAGGAGTTTGTGTTAAATAAGATGAAGTTGATGCAGAAATTGCATCTACTTCAGTTTGGATTGATGATGTAAATGTATTAAGGTGTGTTATATCTCCACCTCCACCACCAGAACCACTTAATGCATATCTTGTATCTAAATCTGTAAATAGTTGTGCACTTCCACTAATTAATGAAGGTACACTTATAAGATTGGAATAATCAATCGAACCTGTAAATGAAGTTGCAGTAATTGATCCAGTTACTTCTAAATCTGCACTTACTTTATATACACCACTACTTATAGTCCATATAGAAGAACCTCCTCCACCACCTCCACCTAGAGTTGATAAATCAACAGAGTTTCCATCTCCTATTGTTAATATTTTACTTGCTTGATTGAATGAGAGAGTTTGGTCATCTGTATCAACTGAACTAAGTGATGTTGCAATAGATGAGCTAAACGCAGTAAACCCATCAGTTTGTGTTATATCAATTTGAGTTGAACCACTAAAAAGAGTTGGTAGGTTTGTAAGATTACTATATGATATTCCAGTTAATAGAGAACCATCACCTTGATATGAACCACTAAATGAACCACTAACACCAGATGCATCGGATAAGTTAACCGAACCTCCACCACCAACGGTAAAATCCCCTTGGATTACCGATGCTGTTACTACACCTTGTATCTGTTTACTTTGAATTAATGTTGCCATACTATCTCGTTACTATCTTACCTTTAACTACAAAATCTTCCTTCACAATAGATGAGGGATCAGCACATATAGTTTCATTGGTTTGTATTATTATATCTGAACCATTATCCGTAACTGAGTATAACGTTGAAGTTGTTTTAACTCCTTGTAAGTAAACATCTACATAATCTGATAATGCATCTACTTTTACTTCCTCATAAACAAATTTTTTGTTTGAAAGTGTTATTGTAAATAAGACTCCATCTAATACAATAGAATCAGGCACATGAGTAAAAATGGTTGTATCATTTATTATCTCTTGTATCAAATTCTTAAACCTTTCCCTATCATTGAAAGGAGTTATTATATTTGGTTTTTTCTTACTACTCATTAGTTTACTTGTATATCACCTTCAATTTTTATATCATCCGTAGTTTGTAACGTATATCCAAAATTTGCTTTTTTGAATTTCACCCAAATATCTTTACCAGGGATTTCAAAATCATAATCATTTTCTAAAATATACTGTCCGTTTATAAATATATCAAAACGTGCGTGTTCGGGCCTAAAAACTCTTAAATTTGAATTTAAATCTTTTAATTTTGCGTTTTCCAATTTCCATATCCAATATACACTATGATTCATATCATGTGCAACTAGTTTATACTCATCTGGTTCATGAACTTGTCTTAAAATGTTTTCTAAATCTTTTAGTGCCATTATTATAGTTCTATAAATTTACCTGTTATACCAATTTCATCTGTACTATCTAGAATATAACCCAATTCAGTTCCGGAAGATACCAAATCATCTGGATATACTCCTCCTTCTGCTACCGAACCTGTATTAAAATTAAAATGTATCTCCGTTCCTATCTCTTCGTATGTATATTTTGTGTTTGCAACGAATACCCCATTAACATATACCCTAAACCAATCATCTGTATTAAATACTCCAACTAATTCTGGTGGTAATTTTGGTAAATCAACCGATATCAATTTAGCACTATCTGCATCTACAAATGTAGTTTGTTTAGAACCACGAATTGACATAAAATCAATTATATCAGCATATTCGTTATACATTTTTTGTTTTGTTACAGAATTAGTAGAATTTCCTCCTCCTAGTCCTGTTAAATCAGTTTCCATTCCCCAAACAACCTTTTTAGGTGTAAGAGATTTCTTATGAGTTGATTCGTTGTTAAATTGTTCTGGTAAAAGATATGCATTTACTAACATAGTGAATGTTGTTCGAACAATTCTTTGAGAACCTTCTCCAACTTCAGTAGTATTATCAAATGAATCTACTTTTACTCTAAACTTAAATCCACTCTTATCACCCCAATACTCATCAGTAGCATATTGGAATGCTTCTACAATCTTATTCATATGTTCTGTAAAATCAGTCCATATTATTACTTCATAAGAAACAGTAACATAATCGGGCATTACTACATCATATACTTCAACTGGTCTTTGTTGACCAGTCATTGCAGAAAACTTATCGTATCTGTGTTTTTTGGAATACATTGATACTGATGGATATGATACATGGCGATTCATTGTAGATGACATTGCCTCATCTCGTTCAATTGAATTTCTCTTAAACATTATAAGAGGAATTTGCAATTGGCCGTTTTTATCTCTTAAGTACCCATGTTTTTGAATAGCCTTCCATCTTTCAGGATTACCATACATTACAGGTACTTTTATTTTTTCTCTAAATACTTCAATAGATGGTACAACAGTATCTATCATGTGTTCGGCTATTGCCAAATCAACATCATATAATCTAACACCCTTACCTCTTTCTTGAGAAGGTGCTTCTATTTTTAATTGCTCTCCTCTATTTATTGGAAGATTTTTTAGTGGGTCTACTGCCATTATATTGTTCTTTCATCTATTTGAATTTGACTTCTTCTTGCCATAATTCCGGTAGCTATTAATTGATTACTTGCATCTTCAAACTTGTTACTTTCTTTATCATATATCTCAGGTGAACCTCCAATCCATTGTGGTTCTCTAACATTATCTAATTCATAATATATTCCATCATATAAAATAACATCTCCAATTTCAGGATAACCAACTTCTACATTTTGTATTGCCTCAGTTGGTATCAATGTACCATTTATATCTCTAACCTTTGGAACTGCATAAGAAGTTTCTCGGATTCTCTGTATATTAAATCTAAATTCAACAGTACCTTGCTTATCTGCACCAAATCCCTCATATACAATATTTATTGGTTCTCTATCTACAATACACATTAATGTAGAAGGTGCTCTCCATACCTTACCAAGAGATTCTCCATATAAGTTTGTTTTCGTTTCACCTACTGATACCTTGAATAAAACGATTGCCTGTTCTACCACATAATCAACTATCTCTTCTGAAATAGTTTTTATGAAATCCAAATCCTTTGCGTTGAAAAACTTTGGCATAATATTATCCTATAAAAATTGCTAATGGAACTTTATTCATAACGGTCTGTTGTTGGTCAACCATTGCTGCTTCGTTCTCCATTCTTTGTTTCTTACTTACTGCATCTAAATTCTCTCTCAATTGCTCAACTAAGTTATCTTTTTCTGTTTGTGCTTCTGCTCTTAATGCCGAACCATCCAAAGAAACTTCTGAACCTGGTATTGGAATTGTACTATATTTTTCTCTAATTGCTCCTAACATTTCTTTTGCAAGAGCTAATGTATATTTTCTAATCCATTGTTTACCTACATCATTGATTTTAAGGTATTCTGCGAAATTATATCCTATATTTGAGTAATCAGATACTACATTAGGATTTATTATTGCCGCTTTTACTTTAACATCATCTACCACTTGATATTCAAAGTGATATGTATAGTTTTTTTCTGGTATTGGAAATATTTGTAATTTATTATTTACTATATTAAAGGTATGAGCAGATTTTCTAATCTGATCATTCATTTCTATTTGTTGTATTCTTAATAAATCCTCATATAGTGGCATCATAATAAATTGTGCCGCTGGTGAGAATGAACCAAATCCAAATTCATCAATCAAATTAAGAGTTCCTTGTCCACTTACTGAGTAAGGGTCAAAGAATCTTTGGATAGCTGGTGAAGCTTCATGAAATACTTTAGTTATATCAATTCGTTTTCCACTTTCAGATACATCACCCCATAGAGCTTGTAAATCATAATCTTGTACTCCAAGCTTGGCATCAATAGAACCACTTTTTATATCAGCTCTACCACCTACATTTGCTTGATTACCATATGCTTCTGAGATAGCAACCACATTCATCAATTCAGAACCTTGTACCGATTGACCGCTGAAATTTGTACTTGTTGATTGTCCTTCGAGTGCACCAAGGTTATTTCTTATATTAAATTGATTTACTTGTGCTGAATACTCAGATACCGATTCCTCGAATACTGCGAAGAAGTTATCTCCTTCTAATTCAACATCTATGATTGGGTATCCCAATCTTTTAGCACACCATGATGCTACTTTTGGAGCATCACTTTGAAAGTTTACATCCGAATCAAATGTTCCGAATGGAGTTGATGATCCTGAAGTAAATGCTGATGAACCGGTCCAAATTCTTGCTTGAGACATATTATAGTTTTTCCTTATTATTCAGTTATACACTTATAAATATTGGAAAAGAAAATTAAAGGTGTTTAGACAAAAAAAGTGGGAAACCTTTCGGAATCCCACTAATTTATAAATACCTAAGTATTTTACTTCAAATAAGTTTTAAACTTAATTAACCGATTATAGGTTAGCTAAATCTTTAACATAAATTTTTCCGTAAAATTCTGGTCTTACCATCTTCTTAGCATATCTCGTCATAACGCCACGTCTTGGTGTGAAGTTAGTTGGGTCATATACTAGAGGAGTCATGATTAACGGTACATATGGTGCGTAAACAGCTCCAGTTTCAAGGAAATTACTTCCTTTAAATCCTAATAAGATTTCGTTAGAAGTCATATAAGGATTCTTGTAAACTGTATATCTGTTACTCATAGAACCAACTGCAGTTACACCAGCTGCGAAAGATGTTGCATCTTTATCAGCAGAAACTGTAAATCCAGGGATTGATTCTAAAATAGTACATACATCAGGAGAAGCAACAACGAAGTTAGCCCCACCTCTAAGTGTCAATTGGTGAATCTTGTTTGAAACTTTGTTAAGTTTCGCACCAAGAGTCTGGAACCAAGAGTTCTTAGTATAAGCTGCGGAGTTATTTCCAGCAACCCATGAAGAACCAGCTGAATCATACTCTTCACCTAAAGTTACAGACCAGTATTCAGTTGTTAACGCGTTAGCTTTTAACATATCAAGGATTTCTAAGTCAATCTCTAATGAGATATATTCAGATAACATTGAAGTTAATTCAGCTTCTGCATCAATACTGTGGTATGCATTTAAATCTTGAGCTAATTCAGGAGTCCATACAGCCTTTAGTTTTCTAGTCTTAGCAACAATTGCTTCAGACTTTAATTCTAAATCTACTTCAGGAATTCCGATATCAGTAGCTGGTTCAGTTGGAGAGTTATCTTCAAAATCACCTCTGTTACTATCAATTGGAGCTTCTGAGAACTTCACTTGTAAACCATCACCTAAAGAATCACTTTTAGCAAAAAATACGAAATTTGCTCCAGATACTTTAGAATGTGCTGGGTAAAATGCATCTGCAGTAGCGAAATCAGAAGATGAGATATAGAAACTTCTTACAGCATCTAAATCAGGTCTTGTTAATCCACTTGTTGGAGTTACAATTTTATTAAGACTTCCGTCTACTACTGAAGCTGATAATGAACTATCAAAGTTCACATCTGCCCAAGAAGCTGATGTTATAGTTAAAACACCTACACCAAGGTCAGTTGATGTTTGATTTGAAGTATATCCAAATCTACCTTCACCGTATAAACCATTTACAGCTGAATCAGTTGAACCTAAGTCCGCACCTGTTCCACCGAAAAGTGATTTTCCGTTGAATCCAGGGTTTCCTGCTTGAGCCGTACCATATTTAAAATCTAGATAAAAGATTAGTCCAGATGGTAAGTTCATTGGTTGTACACTAACGAATTCTTTCGAAGCTATTTCTCCGAAGATACGTCTTACTAATGGAAGAGCTACGCCACTCCATTCTTCATTACCAGCTGAAGTTCCTGTTGCAGTTGCTTCGTCTAGTAATTGTTTTGCTTGGTTCTCTAAAAGAACACTAATTTGAGATTGCTCTCTTTCTGCTAAACCTTCAAGAAGTCCAGTTTGTTCCCATTTTCCTTTCAGTTGTCTTGTCTCTGCAAGCATTACTGATTGTGGGTTCTTTCCTTCCATTAGTTTAGATAAATCAAAATTTGCCATTTTTATTTTCCTTTTTTTTGGGTTAAAATTATTTAATATTTGCTAGTTCCTTGAATCTTGCAGCCATCGTGTTAGTTGATTCAGTAATTACTTCTTTTTTAGGAGCAGTACTTGCAACAACTTTTGATGCGAATGATTCAGTTAATTTCGCGGTTTGTTTTGTTTTTCTTGATGTACCACCTAATTTAAGTGATTCCGCAAGTGTACTAAATACTAATTTTACTTCTCTAACATTCTTAGTTCTATCTAATGTTTCAACAACTTTCATTTTTTGATCGTTGCTTAGTTCATAAGATCTAAATAATTTGTTAGTGTAAAGTAATTTAGCGTTTAATAAATTTACTTCGTTGATTGTAGATTTTAATGATTTGATAACTGTCATTGCTTCTTCTAGTTCAGCTTTGGCCTCTTCCAATTCACCTTCATCTTCTACTTCTTCTGAAACTTCTTCAGATTCATCATCTTCTCCGTATCCCATTTCTTTTAGGATTTCGTCTAAGTTGATTTCTTCATCCAATTCTTCTTCGAATTCATCTTCGTTTTCTTCTGCAATTTCCTCTTCTTCAGATTCTTCACCTTCGTGGTGTTCTTCTTCGTGAGATTCGATTTCATCAGATGCGATATCAGATACTTCTTCAGATTCTTCATCATCAAGTTCTTCTTCAAGTTCTTTAATGATAGATTCTAAATCTAGTTCATCTTCATCAGCTTCTTCTTCAGATTCTTCACCTTCTTCAGCGATTTCTTCTTCAGCTTCTACTTCTTCAGATTCTTCTTCAGATACTTCTTCAGATTCTTCTTCATGAGATTCTTCTACTTCTTCAGCAGCTTCTTCTTCAGATTCATCCTCGTGAGAGTCTTCTGAAACTTCTTCAGATTCTTCTTCTTCTGTTGCTTCTTCAGCAACAACTTCTTCTTCACTATCCGCTTCTTCACCTTCAGTTACTTCTTCATCACCTTCTACTTCTTCGTTTTCTTCAATTTCTTCTGCCTCTTCATCAGCTTCTTCAATTTCTTGAGTTAACTTCTGAGATAGAATAGATTGTAAACGAGGTGTAAAAGCTTCTTCCAAAGCAATCTTAGCGTTTGCAATTGCAGTTTCTCTAACAGCTTTTGCATCAGCGATAGCTTCTTTTAACAAAATTGAGTTTGCCATAATTTACCTTTCGATTTATTTGTGTTTGTGAAAATATTTGGGATTTCCAATAGAAAATTAAAAAATCGGTTTTTTTGGGTTACCCTACATAAGATATTTGTGGGTATTCATAAACCAATATAGTAAATCCACATTAATGGTGGATTATTAGTAATAAGTATGTTAAAATATAATTAAACGTAAGATATTAATCTCTTTTATCGTTTCTTTTATCCTTTTTATCTAAATTCCTTTGTTTTTTAGGTTTTTTAGTATAAAACTTTGCTTTAGTATCACCATTACCTTGTTTATCAAGTATGGTTTGTTTTTCTTGTTCTCTAATAGCCAATTGTTTTTCTCTTCTACGAACAGTTGTGGGTTTTTTGTAGTATCTTCGTTCTCTTACTTCCATAAGATGACCAGAGTCCATACTTCTTCTTTTGAAAATCTTAAGTGCTCTGTTAATATCTCCCTTTCTTACTTGAACGGAAACAACTGGTAATCTTTTACTCATTCTCCTTTTTTAAATGTGTGATTATTTTCCTAATTGATATAGTTTTTCCTCTGCACCTGCATTAGTTCTGTAATCGTAATGTTTTGGATTTGCTCCAAAAGCTTTTAGGGATTTTTCTAACCAAATTCTATATTTTTGTTTACCATACTTTTTTTCCATGGCAGAAAGTACATCATAAAATTTAGTTTCTTTATTACCTACTTTTTTTATTAATCCTTTTATTTCGGATTTATCTTCAAATACAACATCTACTTTTTTAATCTTCTTATCCTTAGTAAGTTTACCAACTTTATCATATAGTTTAGTTAACTCATCTTCGTTGTGATGTTTGTATCCTTTTTTAAGGTTTATATCAGCTTTACCATGTCTAGCCATAAAATCATCCTTACCTTCGGATACTGATTCACTCTTTGGTACACAATTATTAACTCGTTTACCTGTCTTAGAAGATATTTTTGTTTTTGGATTACCTACTTTATGAGTATCCCAACAATCTTGTTCTTCACTTACAACTGATTCGTTGTATCCTGGTTTGATAACCAACATACTTTCTTTTGATTTTGGTACTTTTAATTTTTTGATTGCTAATAGTTTTGCATTGTAAAGGTCTTTTGCTTCGGATTTTTTAATTTCCAATCTCTTACCTTTATGGTCAATTGCAACCCACCCTGCAAACTTAGCTATTTCATTTACTGATTCATCTTCGTTTACACCTTCAGCAAATTTCATCAATCCTCTTACTCTTTTTACTAACGCACCTGCAGGAATACCATATGTATCACTCATTACATCTTGAGTAAACTTATTTGATAGAAAACTATTTAATTCTTTTTTAGTTGCAATACCACTCTTAAAATCATCTCTTGCAATCTTATCTAATTCTTTAGCATCTATCTTACCTTTGAAGTATGCAGTAAGTGCATCTGCTTTGTAGTTGTATTTACCTTCGTTTACTGATTCAGAAATTGATTCCTTTAGGGTTTCTAATTTTTTACCGAATGAACCACCGATTGCCATGGAAGTATAGAAAGAAAATGCATCAATAATATCATGTCCATCCCATTTTGCTGCTTTAGAATATGCTGCACCTTTATCTTCAATCACACCCTCCATTGCAGTACCAACGTATTTTGATTGTTTTGCTTTTGGAAAGAATTTAGGTAATTGTTTTGCTTCACTATGAAAGTTAGCATCAGTTAGTGCTCCTTTAAGAATCATCATAATTGCATGCTGATGTTCTGGTGAGTTTATTTTTGTACCCTTTAGATATGCATCTAACTCAGATTTTACTTTTTTATTTAATCGATTGTTTACTTCGTTTATAGTTTCATTGGTTGTCTGTACTGAACCTGTGGTTATAGTACCATTTTGTGTTCTATTACTAAATTTAACATGCTCTTCATCTAAATGAGTTCCCTCATAAATAGATTTAAGGTATTTTATAAAATCAGTATCTTTACTCATACTCTTAAACTCTCTATCTGAAAAAACCTTCTTTACAAAATCTCTAACATCTTTAGAGTCTTGTCTTATTAGGTCGATTTGAGAAAACATACTTTCATTCATGTTCTTTGTATTTTTATTTATCATTACATCCACCCTCAGTTACTCCACCACATCCACAACCACAATCTGATTTAGATTCGTTAGTCATTCCTAAACGTTCTTTCATTTGGTCTTCTGTAATTTCTCCCATTTT
>Ga0209091_10002445_pt1 | contig 15642 bp, 6 predicted proteins | sample ArcticOcean_MG_C_6_FD_187438 | JGI IMG/M metagenome (GOLD analysis project Ga0209091, IMG submission 187438) | Marine microbial communities from western Arctic Ocean - ArcticOcean_MG_CB8_128 (SPAdes) (version 2) | ecosystem: Environmental > Aquatic > Marine > Oceanic | place: Arctic Ocean...
AAATTTGAAAAGGTTGAACTATTTAGCAAATGTTTAATAAAAAGAAATAAAAAAACAAAACATTTAGAAAAAAATGATACAATTGATAAAAATACAAAAATGGATACAGAAAAAAATAACGATACCGATGACGACGACGATGATGACGATGATGACGATGATGACGACGATGACGATGACGACGATGACGATGACGACGATGACGATGACGATGACGATGACGACGATGACGATGACGATGACGATGATGGGTGTGATGGTGTTGATAAAGGTCTAACTGTAGAAAATGTAGAAAAGGTGGAAAAGGTGGAAAATGTAAAAAATGTAGAAAATGTAAAAAATGTAGAAAATGTAGAAGATGTAGAAAATGTAGAAGATGTAGAAGATGTAGAAGATGTTGGAGATGTAGAAGATGTGGAAGATGTGGAAGATGTGGAAGATGTGGGTATTATTGATATTGAAAAAGTTGGGGATAAACACAATATTGATAAAATTATTAAAGCTGAAATTATTAATGATATTAAAAAAAACACATCTTTAGAAAAACAAAATAAAAGTAATGAGTTAAATGAGATAACTTTAGAAATTTCTGATAACAAATCTGAAATATTTAAACTAAAAAAACCAAACGATGTTTATATTGAAATTTATAAGAAAACATTAAAAAAGGCCAAAGAAGCAAAAAATACAGCTATTAAGGCGTATTTGGAAGCAAAGAAAATCAAACAAGAGTATATTTTGGATGAATTGGATTCTTCTGATGCTGATGATTTAGAAGAATTTAGCGAATAAATAGATATTATAATGGTTATTTAATTATATTTTTTTTAAAATTATTTTATTAATAGAATTTATAATGAAAAGAAAGATGTCATCTAAAAATTTTTTTAAAAATGTTAAATCGCATCAATTACTTATTTTTATGGCTGTTGTTGTTGGTGGGTACTTTTTATATACATATTCAAAATCTAAGGGTAATTTACTAGATAATTATGAAGGTCAAAATGTCGCCGCGGGTGCAGTTGCAACGAATGAAACCGTAAGACCATCGCCACCAGATGGTCACGAAAATAACGAGGCTTCTGTAAATGGGGTAAATACCAATATGCACGGGTTACCACCAAGTTGTGTTAAACAAACGGTAACTGATCCACGCGAATTATTGCCACGTGATACCAACAGTGAATTCTCAAAATTAAATCCATCTGGAAGCGGTGATTTACAAAATGTGTCATTGTTGCAAGCTGGCACCTTACAGGGTATTAATACGGTTGGCACTTCCTTAAGAAATTCCAATCTTCAGTTAAGAAGTGAGCCAGCTAATCCACGAATGGCAGTTGGTCCGTGGAACAATTCAACTATCTCTGGTGATAATGCAAGAAGAGATTTTGAAATTGGGAAATAGATATATTTAAATTATAATAAATAAATTAAATATATATAATTTATAAATGAAAACAAATATTTTTGGATATTTATTAATAGCATTTGTACTAATAATTTCAATAAAAATGTATAGAGAATCGGATATGTTTCAATTGAAATGTATTATATCAGATATTGATGGTAAACAATATTGCGTTAGGGAAAGGGCCAAACTAGAACTTGCCGCTGATTTGTTGGCCAGAACGACAAATAATATGAGATTATTGGTTGAGGGTGTTAATGAAAAATATCCAGATAGAGATAATGTTAAACGTTTAGTAAAAAATTTTAATCCTAAAAAGGTAAAAGAAATTTTACCAACAAGCAAGTATACAGCATATTCGGAAAATAAAGGAGAAAGTTTAGCATTTTGTACAACAAAAACAAAGGAAGGTGATAGTTTAATAGATCAAAATACATTAACATTTGTAGCTTTACACGAATTGTCTCATATTGCGACAAAATCAATTGGACATACAACCGAATTTTGGGAAAATTTTAAATTTATTTTGGAGAATGCTGTGGAAATTGGAATATATAAACCAGTTGATTATAAAAATAAACCAAAAGGCTATTGTGGAATGAATATTACTGATAATCCATATTATGATTTATAATTTTTAATTAAATAAAATAAAAATTATAATTTAGCGGCGGCGCTTGCGTCTGCGTTTAGTTCCCGATTTTCTGCGTTTTCTGCGTTTAGTTACCGATTTTCTGCGTTTTCTGCGTTTGCTTGATGATTTTCTGCGTTTGCTTGATGATTTTCTGCGTTTGCTTGATGATTTTCTGCGTCTGCGACGTCTTCCACCCGTTGCTGCTGCACCAGTTAATTGCGCTGTCAAATCGTTGAGAATACTTGCCATTATATATATATATATATGTAGAAAAAAAATTTCCTAAAGCAATGAATTAAACGCATTGTTTATAAATTTTATAATTGTAATTAAAATCATTGTGCATAATTACACTTCTATTTTGTATAATTTTGAAGTTATTAGGTATTTCTGGGAATTGTGTATCGTATTGAAAAGAATAATCAATATAAGTTATATATATTTTATCTAATTTAGGATGTTCAATATAATAATCATAAATACTTTGACCACCAATTAGCCATATTTTATGATCATTCATTAAACAATTTAATGTATTATCCAATGATTCAAAATTAGGAACGCACATTGTATTATTGAATATTTTTAAATCATTGCTGTTTAAAGAATTGCTTAAGATAATATTTTTTCTATTTTTTAATGGTTTTGTTGGTAAACTTTCCCAAGTATTTCTACCCATAACGACAACGTTATTGTCGCCATTTGATGTTTTTTTTTTAAAATATTTTATTTCATTTGGTATATTCCACGGCAATCTATTTTTATATCCAATTCCGCGATTTTTGCAAAAAGCAACAATCATATTCATTAGTTTTTAATTAAATAATATAAGATATATTTATATATATGTCGGAAATATTTAACATTGTCTTATTAAAACCAAACCAAACGCCAATCATATATACATTTGATGATGTAAAAAAGAGTAAATCATTAAAAAAAAAACAAATACTATTTCCGATTTACAGGGATGATACAATACAACGAATAAAGGAAAAAATATACATATATACCGATATTAAACTACCATTATCTGAAATGTATTTATTTAAAAAGGAAAGAGTCACGTTTAATATCGAAGAAATACATAAAAATTTAACTCAAGATAATTCATTGGAATTGGATAATTATAGATTGACAACATTTTTTAATAATTGTGATAAAAAAATAAATATTGATGATGACGATAAAAAAATTATTTACAATCAAATAGATTTGAACAATATTGTTAATAAATATTATAATAGCGAAAATTTAATTAATAATCCCATTGGTCACGATATAATATATAATTCGCAGTTTCCATATATTATAAATCCGTTTGAATTAAACGAAATGGATTTAGTATTGGATAATGATGAAGCAAATATTATTACAAAAAATAAAAAATTATTATTAGAATTTAATGAAATTGAAAATAATACATTATATCTGTGTTGTGTAGAAGATGTAATAAACTTTCATAAAACCAATGATAAAATCTCTCAGGAATATATTTTCAAAGTATATTTTCCTCAACTATATATTTTTAATAATATTAATACATTGGAAAATTTATTATCAAAAAGAAATGAATTGGTAAGTAATATTGAAAAAAAAGTTGATAAAATTATAAGTATTGAAAATAAAATAAAATATTTACAAAAAATATCTAAAAATGAAAAAGGTAACATTATTACCCGTGGTATTACTGATATTATTTTTACAATTTATCCAACATCAACGGTTAAATTAACATTGGAGACAATTTTCAAAATTTTACATTCAACAAAAGAAATACCTTTGATAAAATATAATTCAAATTATAATGAAAATTTATATCGGTTATATACAAATAATTATATTTCCAATACGGGTAAAAAGATACCAACGTTATTTGTAGATAATAATAATAGATCTGTCAAGATAAAACAAATATCTAAAAATATTGCAACGCATAATAAAATTGGATTTTATATACCATATAATGAAGATTTTATTAGAGAAGATATTTTTTGTGATTTTCTAGAAAATGGCAATATCATTATTCATTTGGAAAGTCATATAAAACCGAAATCTATAGAAGAAATTGAGGAAATTATTCGTGAAAAAATTAATAAAAATATTTTAGAAAAAATCAATAATTTTACAAAGGATGTTGGATATACATTTACTGAATTTACTAATTTAAATTCTGATAATATTGAAATTAATAATATTGAAATGGCATATTTATTTAAAAATGATAATTTTATTGACTTGAATGATTTTATGTCGTGTTTATCACCTGTAATTAATATAACAAATGGTATTTTAAAAAATGATAGCAATGAAATCAATCTAATATATAAGCGTGTATCTAATTTTCAAGTAATGTCAAGTATTAATTCTTTTATAACGTTACAAAGACAACAAAATATACACGAACTTGATGTTATTAATAATATTAAAAAAACATTTCAAGTTGAAAAAACGGAAGCTATAAATTATTTTTCAAATTGGCAAAGAGAAATTCAGATGGAGATAGATAAATTTGAGAATAAAAAAATAAAAATATTAGATAATCCGGGATTTAAAATTACTATAAATAAAAAAGATCATTTCATAGATACGTTGGAAATTTGTAATTTAATAAAAGTTACCAATATTAATAATATAAATTATTTACAATATGTTGAAAATTATATATTTCTTTTAATTTCTTTAATAAATAAAAATTATAATGAAGATGAGATGAATGAATTGTGTAAATTACAAGATAATGTTATTATTGCAGAAACAAAGGAAGACGATGATGTTTTAATAAATGAGGAAGAAATAACAAAAAATCAAAAGCTAATCCAAAATCAAACCGGTAAACTTGAGATATTTTTAAGCGATGATGAAGATATTGACATTGATGAATTTTTAGAATCTGATAATGAATCAGATTTAGATGACTATTTGGAATCAGAAGATGAGTCAGAAAGCATCTCCCAAGAAAGCATCTCCCAAGAAAGCATACCAAAGGCATCCATACCAAAGGCATCCATACCAAAGGCATCCATACCAAAGGCATCCATACCAAAGGCATCCATACCAAAGGCATCCATACCAAAGGCATCCATACCAAAGGCATCCATACCAAGTATAAGCAAAGTTAAAACTGCAAAAGATTTAGTATTAGAATCAAAAAGAAAAAGATTATCTAAAAAGGCTAGTAGACGAAAATCAATGTCTTCACTCATTCCAATTATGAAGCAACCAACGCCGCCCGAAATGAAAAAATCAGAGTCTCCGCCTAAAATACCTGTTACTGAACAACCAATGCCGCCAATGCCGCCCGAAATGAAAAAATCAGCGTCTCCTCCACCGCCAACGCCTCCGTTGGAAATGAAAAAATCAGAGGAAAATATTTCTTTTTCAGATTTTGAATTATCCGAAGCATCGTCGGAAGAAGAAGCTGATGAAATGGACGAGGAAGTTAACGCGGGTGAGGAAGCAGGTGAAACATTTTCTGAAGTTAAAGCAGACGATGAAGCAGATGACTCCGATGAAGCAGATGACTCCGATGAAGCAGATGACTCCGATGAAGCAGATGACTCCGATGAAGCAGATGACTCCGATGAAACAGTTAATGAACCTATGTTAAAAAAAAGACAAAATGATTTGGTGGCTAATATTTCTTCAGATGTTTCTTCGGATTATTCTTCGGATGTTTCTTTGGATAAAAAGGGCGGTGTAAAACTTAAGGCAGATATAAAAAAATATAAATTGTCTGGACACGATCATTATTTTAGACAGCGTTTAAGATCAAGACAACCAGATTTATTTTTAGAAAGAAAAGACGGTAAATTTTCAAGTTATACTCGTTCTTGTCCGTGGTCAACGCGAAAAATGCCCGTAATTTTAACTGACGAGGAAAAAGCATACATTGATTTAAAGGATGGCGATGATAAATCGTATGATGAATATATCTCATACAATTATAAAAAAGATGAAAAACCATTTCATTATATTTGTCCAAGATTTTGGTGTTTTTCAGATGATGGTGGAAAAGGCAGAAGTTTATCAGTAAAACAAATTAATAATGGGGAATGTGGTGGATGGGATGCGGTTATACCACATAATGCAAAAAAAATAAAATCGGATAAACATAGAATTTTTGAATTCACGGATAAACGTTATCATAGAAAAAGCAATAAGTACCATCCTTTATCATATAATACCCATTATCCGTTATATCAGACAAATTCGCATCCAAACAAATATCCTGTACCGTGTTGTGGTGATACACCAACACAACAAGAATTTACAGGTCCAGATAACAATATTCCCATTTATATTAAAACGGGTGATGATAAATATTCTTTTAAAATTTCTGACAAATGTAGCATTGAAGATTGTAAAATAACTAATCAAGTATACGTTTATGAAATAAAAATACCGGTTACAACGAAAAGTGGAGAAAAAGTTAAAATTTTTTATGGAAAGAGGGCAATTATTACAGAAATTATAGATAATGATACTGTAAAAATCCAATTAAATGAAAAAAAATATAATAAAGAATTTATTGTTCCCATTGATTTATTATATAAAAATAAACCATTAACAAAAAAGGAAGTTCAAAAAGATGAAAATATGATGTTTGAAAATAATTATATTTATAATAATAAATTACCTTTGAAAAAAGAATTTAACGAATGGACTGAAAAAGATTGGATAGATTATGGAGAAAAAACAGAAGGGAAAACTGATGGTAAAAAAATAAATTTAAATAAATTTAAAACTGCTGTAAAAAGAGTTAAAAAGGTACCCTCAAACGCTCAATGGAAAAAGTTTATTAAATATGATAAACGCGGGATAGGTAAAAAAAGAAACCAAGAATTTATGGATGATGGTAAAACAAAACAACAAGACAACAAACCATTGTTAAATTTTCCATTGGAAAAAAATCGTTTAGGATACTTATCATTATCTTTGCAAAAATTTTTACAATACAATACCGTACAATGTTATAAAAATTCTAATCAAGAAAAGAAAGAATTAGAAAGGAATTTTCCTTGTTTGTTACGTTTGGGTATTGATGATAATAGCAATAGTTCATTTTTGTCCTGCATTAGTACTATTTATGGAGAATATAAAATAAAAGATTCAATTATAGATGAAAGAGAAGGTGATTTAAAAAAAATTTCTTTACTAGATTATAAAAAATTAAAGGACATAATTAAAAAAAAATTAACATTGGATATATTTATAACACTGCAGAATGGTAATTTGATAGATTTATTTTATAAAAAAGTACAACTGAGTGATAAATATATTTTAAAATATAAAAGAACAGACATTTATAAAAAAAGTGTTTTAAAAAAAATAAGCAAATCAAAAGAATTTATGAAATATATTATTTGTTCCTTTGAAAATTTTATAAAATATTTAATGGAAAATGATAAAATTAATTATGAATTTATTTGGGATTTAATATGCGAACCAACATCAAAAAATGGTATATTATTTGAAAATGGTATTAATCTAATAATATTAAAAAATTTAAAAGATAGTTTATTAGATAAAATAGAATTAATATGCCCAAATAAAAGTTATTCTAAAAATATTTTTGATATAGAGAAACCAACGGTTGTGTTGTATTCTGAAAATGACATTTATGAAATTATTGCATCGGTAAAAAGTATATCAACGAAGGTATTTAAAATTAATAGTTTTTTTAATAAAAAATCACCTATAAAAGAATTGGTAAAGATGCTTGAAAAAATTAAAAAATATGTTAATAATAATTGTAAAAATATATCATATATCCAAGGAATCACTTATAATATCACAGCAATAGATATAATAGATGAATTGATTAGGATAAATGATGAAAATGATTATTTAAATATTTCAAATATGTTACAAATTATTAATTTAAAATCGCAAGTAATTGGGTTATCCATTAATATAAATATTGACGGTGACAGTAGCGATTTATTTATACCAAGTTACCCATCAAAAATAAATAAACAATTTGAATATAAATTTTTAAATGAACCCGGTTATTCATTACCTTTGATACCATATGATAAGTTAAAAAAGTTTTTTATTGAATTAAATAATAATACGGATAGTTTAAAAATAAATTTTATGTCTTATATCATTGAAGATTCAAAAATTGTTGGCATTATTACAGAAACAAATCAATTTATACCAATAGAACCATTGAATATTAATGAAGTCACTGATTATGATTTAACGGATTTGAAAGGAGAAGAAATGAATAAAATAGAATTTAGTACGTACGATGACGATAATATTTATAATGAATATAATCTAGATACTGAAATTTTATTAAATGATAGTTCAGATTCAAATAGAAAAAAAGAAATTTTAAAAATTAAATTAGAGAGTAATTTTTATAAAACATTTTTAAATCTTTTTAGAATTATAATTAATAAGAGTATTAATGATAAAGAAAAAAAAGAATTAATAGTTTTACTGGAAGAAAAAACCAATTACGTCGTTAAATTAAATAAAATATTTAAATTTTTACAAATAATGTTAAAAAGGTATGTTCAATATTCGGATGATTTAATTCCAAATAATTACGAGGGTTTTGCACATCTTACAACTTGCATTACAAAAACTACGCAAGATGAATGTACATTGTCAAAATGTTTGTGGAATGTTGATACTTGTCAACTTTTATTACCAAGAAAAAATTTAGTAACGGGTGAAATTAATGAAAATGTTTATACGGGAAAATTAGCAGATGAGTTAATTCGCAATGATAAAAAAAGATTGTATTTATTAGAAAAAAACCAATATATGGTGTTAAAAGAAATGCCTTATAAAATAAATGATGATGAAATATTAATATTGGAGGAATCATTATTTACTGATTATCTGAATGATATAAGTTATATTAATAATAATAAATATTATAATGTTAAAAATTCATATGGATATGTTAAACCAGGTAATGTAAATACAACGGTTAGTTATAGCTTGGAAACTTTTTTAAATGAAGATTTAAATAATGAAGATTTAAATAATGATATTAGCGAAGAGAAAAAAAACGAGTCAATGGTGTTGAAGAATAAAATAAGTCAATTAAAACAAGGTCTTGGGATAAAAAAAATTTTAAAAGTAAAAAAGAAAACTGGAAAAATAAGGTTATAAATAATATTAAAATATTTAAAATATTATTTAAAATAATGTGAATCTATTTCTTATGGAATTGTTATTTCGCGCGGGGGGGTCGCGAATGGGTATCCTTCGTCTCCTTCGCGGTGTCCTTTGTAATTCTCTTTCTGGTTGAAATGGGTCTGTTATAATTGTATTTTCTGATTCTGCAAATATACTGGAAGATGTTGAGTTTAACATTGATGATATGGATGAATTTATGTTACTATTATTTAACGATTCTATAAATTCATTAAATGAATCCGTTGTCGTACCAATTGGTGGTAAATATGCAGTTTGTCTCCTTCTATTATTTCTTCTATAAGTGAATGGTCTACTCTCCGGTGTTGGGTGTACCAAATCTTCATCCGAATCATCGTCTAATAATAATCTTATATTCGGTGTATTTCCAGTATCAATGTTTTGTTCACCAATTGTATTATTTGATATATCAATGTTTTGTTCATCAATTGCATTATTTGATATATCAATGATTGAATCTTGTAGTGTACTATTGCCGAATATGGATGGTCTTTCATATAACACTTGCTCTCTATGTTTTAAAGTTATGAAATAGCTAGATGAATAATAATTTTTGAAATATAATATTAACTTATCTTTAATCTCGTTAAAATATTTATCTTTCAATAAAGGATTGCATAAGAATTTGTATTTTAAATATAAAATTATAATATTGTTCATATTTTTAATAATCCACTGGTTTTTAAATGGTGTTAATTCCGTTTTTAAAAATATATAACCAATATCTTTTCTAAAAAAATGAAGCATTGTAAGTAAATATTCAATCAAATATGTATAAAAAGCATTTTTACCATAATATTCTATAGCATTTTCCTGTAAAATTGGATAATTTTTCTTTTTAAAAAAACCCATATTAAATGAACATTTAAAAAAACTTAATATTATTTCTGGTATAACATATGTTGTTTTATTAAAACTAAAAAAAATATTATATAAATTATGATCTTCAAACACGATGTTTGTGTATGGGTTTTTTAGTTTTTTTGCCATAGAAAACATATTTTCACTTTTAAATAAGGCAATCTTCCATAAATAAATTAAATCTAAAATCCTAAACTTATATATTGTTTTATTTTGTATGATGTTTATTATTTCTTTTTCCTTGTAGTTATCTAAAGGATTAAAACGAAGATCGCGATTATTATCGTATTTTTTATATAATGATAATTTCATTTTCTTAGAAAATTTATTAAGAATATTAATGATATTTTTTGATTTAACATATAACCTTTTCATTTTCTCTTTTTCATTATCAGGCATACTTATATTATATTTGATTGCAAAATTAAAAAAATGTATATCTGAATAGTTTTTAAATGTATTTTTATAAATGATAAATGAATCACTATATATATATTCACTGGAATCAGCTTCAATAGTATCCATTATTTTTTTTATCAACATTGGTTATATTATGATTATATTTTTAAATAAAAATATATTTGAAAATAATAATTTTTCTTTTTTTTAAAAATCCATATTGTAGTCATCGGGAGTAAACCCAGAATCTTTAATATTTGTTTCAAATTCGCTTTCAATTTTGATTTTGTCTTTTGAACAAAAATCTTTTGGATCATCAATATTTAATAATTTATCAACATCATCTTCATCGTCCAATGTTTTCTCATTAAGCTCTGATAACTTTTTAATATTCAATAGAATTTGAAATGATCCAGTACCATAATACCCTTCTTGACCAACCATAATATTGGCAGAAACACCCGTCATCAAATCCAATTCGCCGTGTCTAGCAGCTCTTAGAAACATTTCAGGTGTTTCTTCAAAACAAGCTTTTGCAATTGGACCAATATCATCATTATTAATACCGTGTCTGAATACAGAAACCATTTTTTTGGTCGCAGTAATACGATCAGCCAACATTGTTAAATGATGCATATCAATATATGTACCATCAAATCCAATGGCTTCTTCCAATTCATTTAAAATACATTGTCTCGCTGCTTCAATTCCCAACGTTCTGAATGTTTCTTGAATATCACTGGTAATTGTTTTTGAAGCATCAATATCATCTTGTGCTAACATATCAGACAAATTAGTACCAACCGTATCTAACACCCAAATATCTCTTGGTTTATATTGACCATTTTCATAATTCATTGCACCAGCAACTTTGCGAATAATGATTTTGGGTATATTTTTAACACCTCTTAGAATGATATTTTTCAATAAATTTTGCTGTAAATTTTTAAGTAAATATATTTCATCATTTTTATCTAATGTTTTCTTTTTGGTATTGGATAAATTGATACCTCTGATTCTGAAAATGAGATTATCTTTATTGAAATCGCTATATACGCATCTTATTTGAATTTTTGGCCCATTTCCACTATTTTTAATAGCGAAATATACATCATCCATTGAAATATTTTTTTCAAGCATATCTTCTTTTGATAACTCTAAACGAATAATCCATTTTGAAAATATATCCGACTCTTTGAATTCTGACTCTATTCCAACCTCTTTCATCATTGTTTCAAATTCAAAATATTCTTCCAATATTTCTTTATCTTCTGAAATATTAGTCGAATCTATTTTTGGATCAAAATAAATACTTACAGTTTTTACAATATCTCTTAAATTGGTATATTCCAATTTATATTTTAATTCCATAGCCTTGTTTAAATTTGTTTCATCTTCTTTATTAAGTCTAATTGTAATAGAAGGTTTTTTTGGATTTTCGGAAAGTGAAAGAATTTCTTCAATTCTTGGAACACCTCTAGTTACATTGGATTTTGAGGCAACGCCGGCAAAATGAAATGTATTTAAAGTCATTTGTGTAGTAGGTTCTCCAATGCTTTGCGCCGCAACTAAACCAACCATTTCGCCAGGATGTACAATTGCCTTTTTATAATTAAATTCTATTTTTTCCAAAAGTAATATAATTGCGCGTTTATTAAATCTTTTAACAGTTAGTAAATGTTTGGGAGATAGATAATAATACCAAGCTATCTTAAATAACTGGGATGGTCGCGAATATTCATTAAATTCAAGTTTTTTATAATATTTATCTACAATATTGTATAATTCCAAAGGTGTAATATCCACGGTGTTATTTCGTGTTATATATAAGTTATTTTGAATATTATTGATTAATCTATCAAACTGAATTGGTATGTGAATTTTAGATTCGGAATCATAATTAAATACATATTTAACAATATCGTCTCTATTTTTAATAATCATTTTAATAATTGATTTTGTTTTGATCTTTAAATCTTTCTTTTGTGATTTATATCTTTTTTTTGTTTCAGAATCAAAGTTAGATAATTCTATAGATTGACTTTTTCTATCATTTGGAATTTGATAATGCATAAATATTTCTTCCAACGACATTTTAACAATTGGTAAATGTACCGTTTCAACTTTCATTGTATTAATATTATCAGTACCATATCTGAATTGTATAATTTTATTTTTATTATTTCTTACCGTCATATCATATCTTACACTGAGATCTTCAAGAGATTTAACAAGTCTTCTCTGAATATAACCAGTAGAACTCGTTTTAACAGCTGTATCAATAAGTCCCGTTCTCCCACCCATTGCGTGAAAATATAATTCTTCTGGTGTTAGCCCTTGGATAAAAGAACTTTCAACAAATCCGCGCGCTTGAGCAGTATCGTCATATTTTGTATAATGTGGCAATGTTCTATCTTCAAAACCATAAGGTATTCTTTTACCATCAACATTTTGTTGTCCCAAACAAGAAATCATTTGTGCAATATTAATTGTTGATCCCTTTGATCCAGCTTTGACCATTGTAACAAATCTATTGCTTTTATCTAAACTATTTCTACCAATTTTACCAGCTTCTTCTTGTGCTTTATTTAAAATTGAATTGACTTTTGTTTCAAATTCAACTTGATTTGTTTTACCCGAATTATTCTCAAATACCCCTATATGGAGTTGATTTAACAGCTTTACAACTTCTGTTTTTTTATTTGTTACTGCGTTTGAAATTTGTTTATTTGTGTTTGAATCGGCAATTAAATCACTTATACCAACGCTGTATGAAGATAATTTCATATACTCGGTAACGATGGATTGTATATTATCTATAAAATCCGAAGCATTCATATCACCATAGTCATTATAAATAGAACGTATTACACCATTCATTTTTCCAGAAAGAACACCTTTATCAATTTGTCCACGGATATATTTACCGTTAACAATTTCAATAATATTATTTGTAGTTTTCTTATCATCAGAATCTTCAAATTTGCTATTGCGAAAATTAGCATTTAATGGTGGTAAAATTTGTGACAATATATCAAAACTTTTAATTTTATCATTATTAAATATTGATAAATCAATATTTTTATTATACATCAATAAATTCATTGCCGTTCTCTTATTAAAAGTAATATTTTCTCTTGTAAAACGATAACATCCCAATAAAGAATCTTGAAAAATACCAACAATTGACTGATGGTTTGCTGGACTAATAATGCATTTTGACACGGCGCATAATTCTAATAATTCACATTGAGATTGCTCTCCTTGTGGCCCGTGCATATTCATTTCATCGCCATCAAAATCTGCATTATATGGTTTTGTATCAGCAACATTCATACGAAATGTATTTCCCTTTTTCATAACTTTAACAATGTGACACATCATTGACATTCTGTGAAGACTTGGTTGTCTATTAAATAATACTGGATCGCCATTAATCAAGTGTCTATGAACAATATCGCCTTCATAAATTTCCAATGTATTTCTATCAACATACCTTAACGAAATGCTTTCACCACCCTTCCTTTCTAAAATATTTGCACCTGGATAAATATCGGGACCATTTAAAACAAGTTTTAATAAGAATAATTTATTTCTTTTATTTACGGTATTTGGAAATGTGATATTTTTAGCGATTTTTAGAGGAACACCCAATTCTCTAATACTTATGTTAGCATCTGGTGTAATAACAGATCTTGAAGAAAAATCAACTCGTTTTCCCTGCAAATTACCTCTCACCCTACCTGTTTTACCAACTAATCTTTCTTTAATTGATTTCAAAGCTCTCCCGGATCTTTGTGCAACGGAAGCTACACCGGGTATCTTATTATCCACCATTGTTGCTACATAATACTGCAATACTGTTGCCCAATCGTCTATCACTTTAGAATCGGCACCCTGTTGAATTTTATCTTGAAGTGTTGTATTTGCTTTAATAATGTTAACAATGATATGTGAAATATCATCCTCACTTCTCTGTTGCGAGTCGTGTTTTACAGATGGTCTTACAGCTGGTGGTGGTACGGCCAATACCTGACAAATAAACCATTCTGGTCTACACCATACTGGACTAAATCCCATAAATATCATATCTTCATCGCTAATTCTCTTCATAATTCTAAGAATGCTTTCTGGTGATAATTTGATTGTTGGTTTTTCTTTAATAATACCAGTTGTACTTTCAATACCGTCAATCTTTTCCCATTCTGCATATATATCTGCCAAATCTTGTTTATAAATTTTTCTAGGTTGTTTAATACCACAACCATCTTCCGTATCTTCGCCACATCTTTTTATTTTATTCGCGTGTTTGAAAACAAAATCAAATCTGTTTTTCGGTGCTAATTTATTAATAAAATCATATTTCTTTTTACTTATTTTACATTTTCCACATTTAATACATACTGTTCTTAATATTTTGATAAGGGTATTTAAATACTGAATATAAAATACAGGTTTTGCCAGTTCAATGTGTCCGAAATATCCCGGCGTTTTCATATAATCAAACCCGTCCGTTGGACATATTAACCCGGGTTCTAATACACCCATTCTTGGATCAAATAAACCGTTGATAACAGGTTTATTATTAATATAAGTATCCCGTGATGTTATTTCCGCAACACTACTTTTTCTTATAGCTTCGGGGCCCAAAACGCTAAATTGAATTCCTAATATTTTTGAAGCATCGGAAATATTTTGTTGTGCATACATTCTTATATTTATAATAGAATATATTCAAATCATTATTTTAAATCAATTTTAAAATATTAATTTCAAAATATTAATTTCAAAATATTCAAAAATAAAAAAATTGATATTAAAAAAATGAAATTATAAAAATAATATAAATATAATTTATAACACTTAAAATGGATATGACAACTGATAATGAAAAATCTCCTAAATCAATTAATCAAAATGTATTAAATGAAGATGTTAGTGATGTTGAAAATAGTACAGAAAGTGACGATTATGATCCCGGTGATGAAGAATATGACACTGACGACGAAGACTATGATCCCGAAGACTATGATCCCGAAGACCCCGAAGAAATTGTTGAAGATTATCAAGCTTTTCTTTATTCATTATTTCCATCAAAATATTTAAAAAATAAAATAAAAGATAAAAAAAGAAATAAAACAGAATCAAAAGAATCAACAAA
>Ga0209091_10002456_pt1 | contig 15610 bp, 5 predicted proteins | sample ArcticOcean_MG_C_6_FD_187438 | JGI IMG/M metagenome (GOLD analysis project Ga0209091, IMG submission 187438) | Marine microbial communities from western Arctic Ocean - ArcticOcean_MG_CB8_128 (SPAdes) (version 2) | ecosystem: Environmental > Aquatic > Marine > Oceanic | place: Arctic Ocean...
CAGGAGAAGGAAAAACACATCGTGTAGCAACAGTACCATCGTCTGACACACTAATCTCTGAGGGTTCCAAAACAACTCTACCAAAAGGTAATGTCCTTCTGCCTGGAGCAGAACCGTTAGTTCCATCTAGTCCAGTTGCCCGTAATTCAATAGTAACAGGAAGATTTACATCTTTATCTTGAAAGAAAATATCAACAGAAGTTATGAACCTTCCTTCAGCAACCAATCCAGATGTTAATCCCTCAAATTGTGAATCACCTACCTTATTATTACCATTTTCGGTATCTATGAAAAATGTTTGTGCAATTGGGTCTTCGCCGCAGCCGCAGCCGTCGGCATCGTCGCCATTAGTGTCGCCGGCGATTGGTAGGGGGGTAGAACTACTATTAGCAGAAGAAATGGCATTTTGTTCATTCACAGTCCTAGATTGTAATGTGGCATTTCTTGTTGCAATAATAGTTTCCTGCTCTGTTTCCAAAATACCAACAGCATAATAAACTGCATCACCAGCAGTTTCTGGGTCTTTAGTACGCACATCTGTTGTACTTGAAGTTAACCTAAAGGAAACTTCTCCAGTTCTAAATACTGGATTCCCTTCAATTTTAGGGTCAGGTAATGCAAAAATTCCTCTACATTTTCCTGCTGCTGATGTAATTAAAGGTGCAGCTGCTTGTACAACACCACTAACATCAGCTGCATCTGTAGTAAATCCAGATAGAGGAGTAATGTATCTATTTATCTCTTGGCCGTCAAAGAAAGCATACAGTCTTATGTTTGGTAGAAACTGTGTGCCTTCAAACGTAATATTCCTTGCTCGACAGAAAGGAATAAATGCACGTTGAATAACTCTTGATCCTTGACTTTCTAAGTCAATTTGAGGAACAATATCGGTACGAACACCTGTTCTTGCCTGCGTGCCAAATGTAGTTGTTGTCGTTCTCTGAACACCAGCGCCCCAATCCTGTACAGTAGAAGTACTACTTCCAGCCCATGCAGTTTGCCAAGCGTTCCATACAGTACCAACTGCACTTGCATTTTGTGCAGAAAAAGTATCAAAGTTTCCTTCAACATTAATAATAAGATCAGGGGCATACTCAGTTTCAAACCATTCATCACCGGCCGGATTTAGTTCGATTACCCCTACCCAATTTGAAAGAAGTAGGGGACAAATACGTTCCACCCTAGAAGCATAAGGTTGGTCTTGAAATACAACTTCTTTATAAGGTAATGTTACTAGATCGCCTGTCCTAGCATAACCAGCAGATACCCGTTCTGCATTAGTAGACAAACTTTCTTGTAACTGAATACCTTTAGTTACACATAGAGGCCGTAGCTCTTTCTTGACCATATCTATAGAACATTTATAGTCACCGTGTAGAACATCACCAACTGAATGGCCTGCAAAGTTATCTACAACAAATCCAGACTTAAAACGATCAAGGCCATTGGCATCTTGTATCTGAAAACTATCAGCATTTCTCTCAAGTAAACTTAATTGAGTATAATACTCTACATTATTTACTCGTTCTTCAAGTTTACCAATGTCTTTCATCGTAAACCGTTGATTTTTAATTCTACTAAGAATTACATCTTGTGGTTTAAATGTATAAGGAGGCACACTTATAGTTGCCATCTGCATGCTAGCTGGATTCTCAGGAGGAAATGCTGGATTATCAGAAGACTGGCCCTTTTCAAATTTAAAAACACCAGCCCTTGTTAAAGCTAATCTACCCCTATACCCGATATAGTATTCGAAATCTGTTGTTATCAAACTTCCTGGCTTAATAAAGTTTACTGAAGAAGCACCAACACCATCAAACTGTCGATTGGCAAAGTCAAAAGAGTTTCCAGTAATTTCATCCACAACTTCTATATTTGCAGAAGTACCAGCAATATCCTCAGCCCTTGGACGTATATCAAAAACGTCTTGTAGATTGTATTCACCAGAAGGTGCTGGATCATCAGGATCAACCTTTGTAGCAGAGTATTTCGGTATATTAGAATAAGTCATTTGATTAGCAACGTCTGAATACGAATCTACAGTAAAGAAATCTCCAGTACCATGTTCTAGGTAATCATAAACTACAAGAAGTCTTCCAAGGGGTGGAAAGACGCCAGGGTTTCTAACAATACGAGAAATATCATAATAGTTATCCCTCTGTCCTGTATCGAGACTAAACTTATTTGTAATATTCGTACTTCCATCAGTAACAATACTTACAACGGCAGTGGCATTACTAGAAAACCCAGTAATAGTATCAGCTGCAGTAAATTTTAGAGAGGTTCCCCTCTTATAAACAAAAGACATTGGTGAAGAGGTATCTATAATCCGTCCTATTGCACCAGAAGTTCCTCCAGTAATTACCTCTCCTTTAGTAAAGTTTCCTATAATAGTTCCTAAAGTTAATTGTGGAGTTGTTGCATCCGTGTCAGTAGCCTCTGAGTCTAAAATAGCTACCACTTTAAATACATCTGCTCGGCCCAAAGAAACTGTCTTATCGGTTGGTCTTGTACCATATGCATGAGTGGCGCCCGGAACTACTTTAACTTGTTTCATTAGTTTCGTAGATTTTGTTTTAGCAATAGCACTAGTTTTCAATAATGTACCAGTAATTTTTAATTTAGCACCATTACCAAAAATACTTTGATTCGTAATAGTGACGGTATTCGTTCCTCCACCAGAAAATCCAGTAGATGCAGATACTACATCGCCTTGTTGTCCTGTACCTCCAGAACCAGCTGATAAAATAGATATCATATAGTCTATTTCTGAATGAGAAACAAATATTTCGTTTGTACCAGCACTAATAGTAACAACACCAACACTACTTGAAGTAGTAACAAATTGTTTTCTTAATTCGTATGAAGTATCACTTGTTCCAGAATTTGATGCAGTTAAATGTGTCTTAACATATTCTTTATTCATCTTAAACAAACTAACATTTTTTTCTGCAAATTTTAGTTTTGCTTGTTTAATAGAAGAACCAGTACCACCAGTTGCAGCCCTTTCCAAACCCATAGGAAGTTTATCTAATTCAGAAATAATATGATCTTCTATATCATCACCAGAAGCAGAACTACTATCCAAAAGAATAAAGGATTCTGTGGTTGGAAGAGCATCAAGAACAACATCAGCACTAAAGTTTTGTCCACTATCATCATCAGACATAAAGACTTGTCGAACTTCTGATACGTTTTTTGTAATTGCCCGTGTTATTGTGAGGTCTGCATTACTAGAATTTTCTACAATAAGATCAGCCTCTGCTGAATCTGATGCTGTAATTTTTTCGCCGGCAATAAATGTTCCAGATACGTTTGTAAGTACTACAGTTGCTGTACCAGTACCGTCTGCGAAAACCCAACCTGTGGCTTTAGAAGATACACCTTTAATTTGTACACCACCAGCAGAATGACTTGCTTCTAATGTTGGAGCAGGAGTGCCACTTAAAGTAAGAGTAGTGAATGGTCTAAAATCGAAAAGAAATAGTTTATATGTTGCAGTTGTTTGCCCACCTACACCAGAAACAAATTCAATTGATCTTGCCCTTGCAACACCAATACGGGTTCCAGAAGAACTACCCCTTCCCGTTGATGAAGTCTCAGTATCAAAAAGACTAATCTGTTTATATGGTGTAGTCTCACCACTAATAAATGATATATCAGGCATACCATAAATATTTGTAATATTAAGAAAGTTTCCCACATCATAGGTGGTAACTGCTGTATTCTCAGAATTAAAGTCACGTGCTTTAGGTATGTCAACATTAGAAAATGATATCTTTTCTATATCATACCCTCTCAAATATGCTTTGCCTGGCGAAACTTTACAAGTTAAGAAATCGTTAGAAGCAACATTACCATTATCAGTTATTTCTCCATTAGAATATATGCCTACATTAGCATCAAGAGTTACAGTCTCTAGAATTTGAAAAGTAAAAGGACGTACAGTATAATCTCCAGATTCATCATAAGTCCTTCTTGCTAAAGTTTCAAGCAAACCACCCAATTTTACTTGAACTTTATTTTTTTCCTTACCATTTTTAATTTGAACCAACTCTATAAAACTGCTATCAGCTACGGAATTTAGGGGAAGGCTTGCTAAAGACGCACTAACTTTCAACCTATGACCGCCCTTTGCAGCATAGTTAGAAGTGCCAGAAGCATTATCTAAAAGAGATGTGTCTGTTTCTGGTGTAACAATTTCTTCTTTAATATTAAACCCAATTCTATGAGAACTCAGCTTGCCAGCATTGTCTAACACAATATACTCTTTTTCAATCTCTACAAAATTACCTCGTAACCAATATACTCCCGCCTCTATCTGGGCACCCATAGTATTAACTGTAGGACTTGTAGCAATAACTTGACATGATGCTGCATTTGCAGAAAATGCTACTGAAGCATGAGAAAGAGTTGTATCAGAAGAAATAGTTTCTCCTGCTATAAATGTTGTGGTAACATTGTCCGTACCAACTGAGATATATCTTAGATATAACATAGGGGGAGAAGCAACGTCATTTACTGTAGCTGCATTTGCAGAGTGAAGTATTATAGCCTTGACACCAGAAGTTGTTCCTGTTATAACAGTTTCATTTAAATATTTTGTAGCATCTATAGTTACTCCACCAAAAGCAGTTTCTAGTTTAACTGCTGGCAACCTATTTACAGTTGTAAACCCGCCGGGGATAACCATACTTCCTTCTTGATAAGCAAAATTACCAACTTGCTCAATTTGATTTTTGAGAATACTTTGCATCTGCGTAAGTTCACGTGCCTGAACTGCATACCCTGGCCTTGAAAGTATTTGTTGAAAGTTTTTACCCTTATCAAAATCATCATAGTATGGGGTAGCATTTAAATCAGTTTTATTAGGCATTGATTAGAACTCCACAATTAATTTAATGTCTTCTGTTTGATCTGAGGCCCGGGAAATAGGTTTTCTGTTTTCAATATATATAATATTTCCACTATCTGGTTCTAGTTCTGGATTTGCATATCCATCTGCAAAAGTAATTGTAGCAGAACCACCAGCAAGAGTTACAGCGGAGTCTGCTGAAGCATTAGGAGTTCCGTATGCAGCAGAAGTTGCTCCTGTTATTTGGTTTGCACCACTAAATGCAACATACCCACCAGTTGAACTATTTGTACCATAGTCTCCAAATCTTTCTTGTTGATAATAAAGAATACTTAAACTGGAATCCCAATCAACAACTTTTCCTATAGCACCAGTAGTAGCCTGAGTAATTTTTTCATCTGCATCAAAAGTTCCACTTACTGAAGAAAGACTTACTGCATATGTCTGTCGAGCAGTAGAACTCGTGGCAAGTGTTGAACTGTTATACTCAAAAGGATCAACGACAAGCCCTACTCTACGGAAATCGTTTGCTACTGTGAAATCATCTCCCTCTGCTTGTGTTAGTGTAGTATTCATCATTAGATAGTGGCCACCCATTTCAGCAATAGCGTCAAAACCATGACCACCCTTCGGACTAATGACAACTTTTATTTGGCCACCTGTTCCACTTCCTACAGAGGAAGCACTTGATAAAGAAGTGTCTGAGAATGTATAACCAGTAGCAAGGTTTACCGTAGCATACGTATATGCAGCGCCACCTGCTAAAACAGTAGTATCTGTACCAGTGTTTACACCAAATGATTGTATCGACCCATTTGAAATAGTAATTCTAACAGTTCCACCAGAAGATGTTCCTTGGCTTGTACCATCTCCATAAATTGCCGCATAGTAAGTTCCGTTTGTATAACCAGAACCACCAGTGATTATTAGAGAACTAATTGCACCATCAGTTGCAGCTGCACTCACAGTACTGTTTGTACTGACAGGCATAAAGTCCGTTGTTAAATATTTGTCAATTTCAGAACTAGATAGGGAGTACATATACTGAAGAATATATCCTCCAGATTCGAATGGCCCCGTAGCTTCCGAAGTAGGAGCAGAACCACTAAATGCAATTCCACCATTATTGTCAATAACTTTGTATACACGATAATCAGAAGTCATGAAGAAGAAAGTGGAGTCATAAATGTTTGTTGCTCCAGATGTTGCCGTATTTGACGAACTAATATCATGACTGTACATATCATAGATTGTACCATTTGTCCAATCTCTACGAGGCAGAGCGTAACTAATAAATGAAGAGGTAATTTTCTTTGCTGCAATCATATCATCCCAGACATAATATTCTTCACCGACACCATCAGTAGGTGTTGGCGGTGCGCCATCCGTACCGCCGGATGTTCCAGTAGTAAAAGATGTTGTTTTACCTATAAACAAATAATAAGCATTACCAGAAGTTTCACTGAAAGATTCAAAGAACTGGTCAGCATTATGTTGTCTAAATTTTTCTGTTATGATAGCAGTCATGTTTTTTTCCTCGTTCTATTTATGCACCAGCACCATGTAAAGTTTTTAAAGTTGTGCCCCCAGAATTTTTAATTAATAGTGTTGATAGAGTCTTCAACTGGACAGAACTGATAGCGTCATCTGCCATATTTGCCTCGGCAACCGTATCAGCTGCAATTATAGTTCCTGTTACTGAGTTTGTATCACCAGTTGTTAGCACTGTACCAGTGGCATCAGGAAAAGTGATAGTACGATCTGCGGTTGGATCGGTAACAGTAAGAGTTGTCTCACTTCCATCATCAGTTGCACCCTCAAATACTATGGTAGCACCTGTAGAAGTAATAGTACCACAAGTTAAAGCACCTAATGTGGTTGTACCAGCACCCAATGTACCAGTAGTTACTAAGTTTTCATTAACGAAAGTGATATCACCAGAACTATCTGTAATAGAACCAGCTGCAACTGTCATGGTGCCAGCAATTACTGTAGTAGTATTTAAAGTAGTATTTGCAAGAGTTGTAATAGTTGCAGATGTTTGTGTTCCACCAACCGCACCAGTGATTGTAGGAGTATTAATTACTGGGGAACCTAAAGTAACAACAGTTGCAGTAGAAGAAATACCACTAGTTAATGCAGAGCCATTACCTAGAGCAGTATAAATTTCAACAAAGTTATCGTTGATCTTATCTGCACCTATTCTAAGAGAATCACCAGTGCCGTCATCGGCGGCGGTTCCTATCCCAACTGATTGATATGCCATTAAATAACCCTTTCGTCTTCTTTATATTTATACAAGTTTTTTTAGAACCCTTCAAGAACATCATAAGTTTGAGTGGTATTATCAAATTTTGTTCTTGAAACATTATCAAACGATTCTGCATCAAACCCTATAGGTAAGAAAGCAGAAGCACTACCCATTAAACTAGAATGAGTTCCTATTTCAAAAGATATATTTTCCCCATTAGTTTCATCAATCATTAGTCCACCAGCTGTTTGATCTAATATCACTTCAGCATTTGATTCGACCATAACCTTATCACCCAAATCATTATTATCGGTATCTGTCCTATCGAATATAATATTATCACCAGCGTCAGTAGAAGAACCATCAGTTCCATCTAATACTAATTCTGTAATTGCTCTTTCATCCTGTAAAGCTAATCTACCAACAGGTCTGGTTGATACTTCAGAGGCTTGAGCATATGTTGGGAATATAGAATTTTCCCCCCAATTTGCGTTAGGTATTTCGCCATCATTAATACCAGATTCTATTTCTACTACTTGAGAATCTAATACTAGTTTAGAATAAAGGTTACTAGTAGAACCCACCTCTAAAAGAATATCGTTACCGAAACTATCAAACAATTCAGCCATCAAAGCACCAGTACCATCCTCTAAACCTATAACAGTACCATCTTCAGTCCCAAATTCATCTGATGCATCTAGCATTATAAAGTATTTGTAGCTCTGCTCCATTTTAAACCCGCCTGGAGCTATAGATTGTTCCAAGAGAATTCCAACATCATTGCTATCATCGAAACTTTTATATCGATCATTCTGTTCTTCAAATGTTAGATTGCTACCAGCAGAACTTTGCATTGCGTCTATACCATCAAGAACAATAAAACTACCATCATCTAAAGCACCTGTACTTTGATCGGAAGCAGTACCATCAAGAACAAATCTACCAAATTCAGAGTGTCTATTATAAAAACCTTCCATTACCATAATATCTGGACGTAAGAAATCATTCATAGGAAGGCCAACAATTATTTCTTCTGATAGCAAAACTCCACCATCATTACTTTCTGAATAGATATGAAAACCAGACTCCAACGCAATTATAAAATCAGTAAATTTATAGTAATCTTTAAATCCAACAGAAGTACCAATCATAAGATTTGAGCTGGATTCTAGCTGAATAGGTTCGCCACCAAATAAAATATCTCTAACGTCATCTTTTTCACCAACATCAACACCATCCAATAACAACTGATCTGAGTTAATGGTTGGGCCTCGTTTTCGTAGACCATCTTCTAATTGAATACTAGAAACACTAGAAGCATCTGTGAAAGCATCTAAAGATAATTTTGTCAAACCATAGTTAGTTAAGATTCTAGGTTTAGGAGGAGATAATTTAATTTTTAATTGTCTAATTAATAATTTATCTCTATCTATATCTCCGATACCAGCAGCTGCCTCAGACATTAATTTACCTACGGTAGCATTTTCTTGATCCATTATAATATTGCCGCCTAGAGCATTTTCAGAAATTATATTATCTTGACGATTAAGAATCCTACCGTCATCATCAATGGCATCTGTGACAATATGAGAACCAATGTGATTACCATCTTCGTGAACAATTTTATAAGGTGTTCCTGATCCATCAGTTCCGTTTAGAACAAGAGTGTCACTATCAGCATCTACAAGATTATAAACTCCTAATGCAGTACCACTCAATACACAATAAGAACCACCGTCAAAAATCTCTCCTGTTTCTTGACTAATACTAGTTCCATCTAAAAGTATGTACGCAAATTCTCCTGTAACATCTACGTTATTTGTACCATCAGCATCAGTACCTTCTAGAATAATCTGATCTCCAGCATCCAGCTGAGAACCATCATCAGAACCAGTAACAAGAATATTGTCTCCGTCATCTTCTGAGTCTTCTGAAGCAATAGCACCAAGAGAATTACCACTAGAATCTGTTTCTAGTGCAGTACCAAATTCTGTTCCTTCTAAGGTAACTAGAAATTCAGCATCCCCGCCAGATTCTAAACGCAATTCTTGAAATACATTACCCTCTTCATAAACTATAGGAATACCTAACCTAGAATTAATTTTTAAATCAAACACACCTTTAAGTACAGATGCTAATTCAGAAGAGAATGTAGTTGCCGGTGCATCTACTCTACCCTCACCTGCTGCTGTTGGCATTGCCGCAGAAAGTAAAGTGGCAAAAGAAACTTTACCGAAAGCTGCAAACCCTGCTGGGTGTACTGCCCTTTTCAATTCGTTCATATAGTTTGCAACAGATTGTCCTACTCTAACTTCATAGGAAAAATCCTGATAATAATAGGAGTCTTGTATTCTAATAACATCTTCAGAAATTAGACTGTCTGTAGTTGAATACAAACCAACATCAGTTCCGACAAACCCAATAGTAGCAGATAATTTTGCCACGCTTGATGTAGAAATTGTTGCTACTGCTCCAGTAATTGTAGAAATGCTTTGGCCAGGAAAAAAGTCTACGGATTCATTGATCAAATTACCACCGGCATCTGTACCATCAAAATCTGTCTGATCTAATATAATATCTCCAGCTATGAAACTTTCATTTTCTGTTACAATTTTACCACCCAGATCAGTATCAGAAACACCAGCTGCAAGACCACTTTCTTGTTTAAAAGAATTACCTGTACGATCTGTTAAAGAAAGACCATCTAAAATAACAGCATCTCCAGTATCAACACCCCTGCCTGCAGCATCCGTATCATTAAAGACAATACGTATAGTCTCATCTACACCAGATATTATATGTGAATCAAGGATTATAGGATCGTCTGCTCCTATAGAATTAGAAACAACGGAAGATAAAGTATTTTGTTCTGGTTCGGGAGATTCTTCATCAATAAAACCTTCCCCTGCTTCTGAAACTAACCTAGACCTAGAAGAGCCTGAGTGATTGATAGTTTTATTCTCAAAAATATCATAAAACCCATTTACATCTGCTCCAGCAGAATTGCCGTCAATACCCTCTAATATAAGATGTTCTTTAACATTGACCTGTTCATTAGAATCTTGTCCTAATAATCTGCCACCGCCCACAGAATCTTCCATTGCGATATTATCACCAGCATCAACACCACCAGATGCTGTACTGTCTAAGGTTATTGCAAATAAAGATGTAATTGCTCTATCTGAAGCACCATCTTCTAGAAGTATACCATCAGTAGCATCTAATGATCTAACAGTATCATGTACAACATTTTTATAATACCCTTTTTCTACATCTTCATATAAAACTAAAGAACCATTGTCTAGAGTCCTACCCCAGTTGAATACACCCTCATCAGGGGTGGTATCAGCAGTAGAAACATTATTTGCTGAAGTACCATCCAATAACAATTGGCTTCCACCAGCGCCAATGCCACCGCCCTCATCCCTGACAGTCTCATCTTCTAGATAGATATGTTCATCAGATGGGTCTTCTGGCCTAACTGGATCAACCCAAACTTGTTGACTTGAAGTTTGTGTCAATCCCTCACTAGAGACTCTATCTTCATCTACCCAGCCACCAGTTGTGTATAATTGTATACTAGTACCATCCAACTGAAACTTATCTTTTCTCTGAGTGATATCAGAAACCAAATCATGCTCTTCATAAAGTATATTGTCTCCTTCATCATCGGAAAACTGTATGATTTTATCACCAGCATCAGCACCGCCAGATTCTGTTCTGTCTAATAATATTTCGTCACCAGCATTAGTGCCACTTCCATCAGTACCACCATCTTCTATCAGAAAAGAATCTCCAATAACAGTTCCTTCGAGCAATACCCTAGTACCATTCTTTGGATAGTGAGGACGAGCTTCATAAAACTCAAAGGAAGTAATCCAAGGAGGAGAGTCCTCATCGACACGCATTTCTTCAAGTTCCATCGTAGTAGTACTACATGTATAAGAATCATTATACTCTAAACTTATTTGAGTATATTTTGAATCATCAGCATCTGTTACTACTTGATCGACAAATCCAAATCTTGGACTTTCTTGTACAGCAACACCAGTAGTATCTCTCTGGTCTATATCTCGGCTCTCAAGATTTTGAATACTATTATTTTCAATTACATTATTAGCTAAAATTCTACTAAAGACTAATTCTGTATTTTCTTCTAATTGTATATCTTGATTAACAATTGAATCCTCTTGTTCTAATTTAGTATAAATTGCATCTTCTATAGTTGTAGATAATACTTTAGTATTAGTATTAAAATTAGTAACGGTTCCAGTATGAGAAGATAAAATATTACTTTCACTAAAGGTTCCCGTTATACCTGTTAAAATAAAATTTGCTGGAACTGAAGCAGCGGGTGCAATTTTATAATTAAATCCAGCATCTTGAACTTTAACATCTAATATAGCACCAATATTTTTAGTGGTAGAAATCAGAGCTGCCCCTGACCCATACGCAGACCCAACCGTGATAGTAGGTAAGGAACTGTAACCAGAACCACCAAAGGTTATACGAGCGCCACCAATTTCTCCATAAGTAGAAAATGTGCCTTCTTCAAAAACTATACGATCACCTTCTATATCATCTAGTTTTAGTAATCTTGGAGTTGCAAGCTCTCCTGATACTCGAAAACCAGCATCAGTTGCAGAACTATCTGTGCCATCTAAAGTTACGAAATCTCCAGCCTCAGTGCATAAATCTATATCTGGAAAACTTCTTACAGTAGTTGGTTCCATAACAACATAGTCTGCTGAACCATCAGAAATGTCAGAACTTTCTGATAGAAATGCTCCACCAAGATAAGAAACTACAGCAACTGCTGTAACCGAAGCTTCATTGCCTGTAAATATTAATGGATCACCTATTCTATAGTTTGCTCCTGATGCAAAAACTATGACATCATCAAGATTACCTACAGATACCGTATTTACTATGGCAGTTGCTAAACCATTACCGACAGTATTATCAAGAGTTACAATATCTCCTTCATTATAAAGAATTCCACCACTTTCAATAACAGCACCTGTTACAATTTTTTGTATAGTAAATCTTTGTTCTACATCAGTGGTGACACCAATTGCAAAGACGGTTTCTCCATCAATAAACGTGCCATTTAATGTTATTAAATCTATTTCAAATTCACTAATAGAAAAAGCACCCTGAGAAAATCCTGTTGCGTTAACAACAAAAACTGTTGCCCCAGATGTGCGACCTGTTAATGTTAGTCCTATAACTTCTGTACCAGAACTACCTGTTCCATTTGCACAACGTATAATAGATTTTTTATTCCATTTGCCGTCAGATGTTCTCAACATATATTTTGTAGGATAAAATACGTCAGCATCTTCTGCAAACATCAAACGTAAAAATAATTTATGACCCTCTGAAGTACCTTTGGCTGCATAAAGGTCTTTAATATTTTTTATTAAATCTCTTTTTGATAATCCATCTGCTAAAGTTAGTGGTATGGTATCCATAAACTGTCTTTGCATTTCATCTAATACAAGAGCAGTTGTATTATCTGTATTTGCATAATCCATCATTTGTTGGATATTTTGTATAGGATTACCACGATAGGATTTTGTAGTAGAAGTCGCACCAGAGGTTGTGCCTGTTATTGTTTCGCCAAGTTCAAATCTTTGGTTGGATGATATAAAAAGTCTAGGAATTACATTTCCTAGATCATCTATCAGAACAGTAGCAGTTGCTTTTGATATGCTACCTGTAATAGTTTCGCCTTCTATAAATTTTCCAGTAGTGCCAACACCTTCTTCAGCAACAACCTTTCCATCATTTTCATCTAGAATATAATTTACACTTATTGTTTCTTGAATAATATTATTGATAATACCATCGCACTGGAGCTCTGCAGCTTCAAGAAATTCATAATACTGTTTGAGGAATTCTACAAATTGGGGATGATCGCTACGAATATAGTCAGGCATTTGCCCTTCTATAAGCGGAGAAATTTTTGTAACTAATCCTGAATCAAAAGGGGTCATCTTTAATAACTCGTATTACTAGCATAACTTGTTGAAGTTGTGTATGTAGTGCTTGCGCCTGCATCTCCTACTGCAATAGAATCAGGATCACCAGAAACTTTTATATTGACTACATCTAATTCTAAAATTTGATTACGTACAGGAACAATATCTTTAGAACTTGGAATAGCAGTTAACCTAATTTTTCCAGATGTTAATCCATCAACATCTGAAATAGAAGAAATAGATATACCATTAATACTGATTTGGCCTGTAGCATAATTTACTGTTCCTGCTGCATTATTGTCATACGTTTTTACTACACCCACTAAATGAAATCGTCTAAGATTACCAGAACCATCTTCATCAAAGAAACTCTCTGTAGTTTCTGATCCAACTTTAAAACCAGAAGAACTAATAATACCGCCCGCACTTTTTGCGTGGCCAGTATGAGGATTGTAAAGTGTATTATTAAAATATAGATTATATTTCGTTACTTGATCAGCGCTAGCAGGAGTAAAGAATTTTGCTAAAGTAACATTAGTAATATTACTTAAAATAGAATCGTTTGTATCATCAATCAATCTACCAACAGCAGAATGACGGAAAACAATATTAAAACTTTTCAAATTAGAATTATTATAATTTCTTAATGTTGTGCTTACATCTGAAATTAAATCTTCTTTTGTTTTTGTGGTTTTACTAGAATCATATTTAAAATTTGTATTCAGAATAATATACGTAATTTCTGGATCAATAATAACTGGAGTGATAGAAGCAACATTGTATTTTTTTAAATCTGATACTAATAATGATTTCTGAGCATCTGTCAAATTATTTCCTGTAGTAGATTTGATAGAAATATAAACTCGACCATAAGATGCTGTGCCAGTCACCCCAAGACTAGGATCATAAGAACCAACGTCACCACCAAATACCATAACTGCTTGTGTCTGTGGAAATAGTTTTTTTGCATATACTTTATAATCTTCAGCAGTTACGCATCTTCCTTGAGAAGCATAATCTAATGGAGCATTTATTTTAATAGATGTTAAGGACTCCGGGCCCGAACCTCCGATTGCTTTATTAAGAGTAGTAACTGTAATATCAGTTACAGTATCTACTGCACCAGAAGAAGCAAACACAGATGCTCCGTTTGCCGCTGATCTATTTGTTACAACATATTTAAGTAAAACAATGTTACCATTAGTAAGTGATTTACTTACAACACCATCTCCAAAGTATACTTCAAATTTTCCTGCTTCAACCTCTTGTAAAAAGTAAACATTACTTTTAGAAGAAAGTGCAGAAATGTCTACTGCTTTAGTAAAAGAAGTTGTCGAAGTGTCTGATGCTGAATTTTGTACTTCTACAGTAAGAGTGCTTGTATCTGAAGCTGCTTCTGGCATAACAAACCTCTGTTGAACATCATTAGAATCTACAGTATACCGTGAGGTAATATAAGACCCTTCATATATTTTGATATTATTAAACGGTATATTTGCACCAGTATTCTGTCTTGTTAACTCTTCTACCGTAACAAATTGATAATCAATATTATCAATTGTTGTTGTAAACACTGTTCCTGCTGGCATTGTAGCAGAAGACTTTGCAGAATTTAAAACTACATTAACATCTGCATAACTAGCCTTACTAGAAGTAACTTCATAACCTAGTGTCTTCGCATGGGAAACAATACTAGAACGTAGAGTTGAAGTGTCTAGGAACATCTCATTTGCTAACATGTTCATGTTATATCCAAGATAATGTGTATTGTAAGCTAGGACATCCAATAAGGCACTTATTCCAGAACCTTCAAAATCGTAATCTTTAAATTGTGATTGGGATTTAAGGAATGTTTTAAGATTTGTTTTTACATCATCAAAATCAAATTCCGAAACATCTAACCTTCTTGATTCATTTGCCATTATCGTATTCTCTCTAATGCTAGTGTTAAGTCTATAAGTTCAGTAGGTGCATTAACTATGTAAAATTCTACTGTACACGTGTAACTATTTCTGTCTAGATCAGGATAAACATTAACACCAACAAGTCGTGCTCTTGGCTCAAAATTTTCTATAACATCTTCAACCTGTCGAGCAAGAATGACTGCTGTTGTTGGAGTCATCAATTCAAATAACATTCCTGTCACACCAGAATAAATTTCTGGATGAAATGGTTTTTCGTATTGGTTTGTTAATATAAGATTGCGTATTGATCTTTTTATTGCTTGGACATCATATATTGTATTAACATCGCCATCGGTATTATTCTTTCCAAAGAAAAGGTCTAGGTCAGAATATAATTGAGCTCCCCTACTAGAAGTTTTATTCTGTCCTTGAGCATCTGTAAACGCATCTGTATTTCTTGAACTTTCGTTGGTCAACGACTAACTCCTTTTACGTATTATTTATACAAATATTAATGTGTTTGCTTCATAGAATATGGAGTATATTTCCCCCACACATCTTTTGCTTCCCTTTTAATAAAAGGTTTATTAGTTTCGCTCTTTATCGGATTTGTGAT
>Ga0209091_10002459_pt1 | contig 15595 bp, 12 predicted proteins | sample ArcticOcean_MG_C_6_FD_187438 | JGI IMG/M metagenome (GOLD analysis project Ga0209091, IMG submission 187438) | Marine microbial communities from western Arctic Ocean - ArcticOcean_MG_CB8_128 (SPAdes) (version 2) | ecosystem: Environmental > Aquatic > Marine > Oceanic | place: Arctic Ocean...
AAGTTCCAAAATCGGCAAAATAGAAGATGAGGTTCTCGCAGACATGGGTTTAGCCGGTCTAGATTGGCAGGTCAAAGCAATCGGTCGGCTTTCAACCAAAGGAACGAGAAGACCTTTGGTGACTACCTTTGATGATCTTGTCGTTGATTGTGTCCCTGTCGCTGAATTGAGTTCACTCGATGACAGATGGCAATCAGGACCTTCTCAAGGAGCGGTCTGGCATGCAGAAGGTGCATGTATCCGTTTTAGATTCACACTTTCAAGTGGCTCATATGCCACCACACTGTTGAGAGAATTCATGCACTGCCCACTCAACCAAATCTGAGAGAAGTTGCACTATTGCTTCAGTAAAAAATGATGCTCTTGCCTTATCAGAGTAAGCCCATTGAAAGAACTTCGATTTCACCGACACCGGTGAAAGACTTCATCTGATCTTCAAATTGGTCCGAAAGACCTTCTCCATCTGCCATGACGACATGGACCTGAATGAATTTTAGACCGAAAGCCAAAGGCTTGGCTTCACAGAGTTGAACGTCGAAAGGCTCAACATGCAGAGTTTGAATATTTGCTACAATGTCTTCAGCTGAAACATCATCGACTTTCGAATCAGGCATAACCTTGTATGTTATTGCGACCATTCCCATTATTTCACCTCAGGGTCCGTGGAATCCGCAATCACTGCAGATGTAAGTCACACCTTGATTTCGGCATAATGGACTGCGGCCAATAGGCGTACCGCAAGCAGGGCAGGGGAATGTTGTGGAGCCCTTCTCTACGAGTGGGACTCCAGATGCTGTGCATGTTGTTGCTCTTTCTGACAGGTTTAATCACCTCGGATTCAATTCGGCCAAGACCTTCCCCTCTTTATGTTTGCTTGAGAAACTGGCGCCAAGGCACAGTTGAATCTCACCGTGAAATGACTTTCAGTCGGCCATTTCGCCCTGTTGACACCACTAGTTCATCATCCCTCATTCGACACCATCCCGATTCGATGCGAATCATGTCGCCACTGCGGACTTTATCGACATCATCTGCCCAAATGACAATGCCGACTAAACCGGTTTCATCGCGACCACAAGCAGCGGCAACCATTCCAGTATAGGTATCGGTATTGATCAAGCGACGAGGATATCGTCGCAATACCACTAAGTCAAGATCTTTTACTGGCGTATTGGGTAATAGGTCGGAAACACGTTGTCTTTTCAATCGACTTTCGGCATCTTCTATCTCGGCTGCGACCTCATTGAGAATCGTTTGAGTCCTTTCATCACGCTTTACTCGCCTTGTGCCATGTGTGTGCATAAAGTCAACATTTAATCCCTAAGTATTTTATTCAAACCTCAAGGATCCTTGCGCTTAATCACTTTGAATTTGGTTGTTATAGCTTCAGAATCCAAAACATCACTCTCACCTAAACGTGAATCCATCATAGCCTCAAACCGTTGCCTTACTCCAGTCTTTGGTGCATCCCAGGGCACATGGTTACGGCACACAAGATAGACTTCAGAAGATGAATTGCGGCTCGACATCGGTGAGAACCTTTTGACTTTAGTAAAATGTGGCTTCACACACTTGATGAACTCCTCAACTCCCACACCCTGAAATAATTTAGCCACCATATTACCTCCGGATTTCAGTAGAGGGAGACCAAAGTCAAAGACCTCAGCAACCAGAGATAGCGATATGGTTTGGTCGATATCCCACTTACCAGTAATGTCAGGAGAGATATCGGAGATGACTGCATTTAGAAGTTGACTCGGCATTTGTTCTAATACCGTTTCCTGAGTACGTAAATCAGTAATATCACCCACTAGCAAGGTTGCTCCTTTGACTTCTTGGCAGGGTAGGAGGTCGATTCCAACAACAAGACCCGTTTCACCGACCAATTCCACTGCCACTTGAGCCCAACCGCCAGGGTGGCATCCCACGTCAAGAACGCTATCTCCTTCACGCAATAATTCATAGCGTTCCTGGATCTGTTTCAGTTTAAATGCCGAACGAGCGCGGTATCCCCCGGCTTTTGCCTGTCGGGACCAAGCATCGTTACGTCGATCTTGTACCCAGCGGTCCGGCATCAGACTCCCTCAAAGTGGGCGAGAAGAACCTCCGCTATCAATGCTCAGGCGAGAAGTCAATTGAAGAGTCCCTCTATTCTGCCCCAACCCATGCGCCACTTTTTCCCATCCCTCTTGATGGTGCTACTCATATTCACGACCTCAAGCACTGCCATGACCTACCAATTGAGTGAGAACTTTGATGAACCGGTGATTTTCTCTTTTAAGCGTAGTATTCTGGTCGAGGAGAGAACTGCTGTATGGTGTCCTTCGTGTGCAGAAATCGATCCAGAATTGGCAGAGGTCGCACAAGGTCATGGCTCAAGAGTAGCTCTAATCGGACTTCATCCCGATGATGGTGATGACCCCTTTGGCAATCCTGCCAGTGAATCTCGCATGGATCGTCAAAATACGATGGATGATTCCCTTGTATCCACCCCTACGTTCTTGGTAGATGGAGTTAAAACAGCAGAGGGATATGAGGCTTGGCAAGATGTACAGAGGGCGATACTACGTCAAGAGAATATGCGGCAATCACCCCCAGTTAATGAGATGGAAATAGTTTCGATTGACGATGTCATTCGTTTGTCTCTGCAAACCCCTGATGACGGACAAATCACAATCATGCTACTGGAACATGAAAAGTTAGTTCCTGAACAAGCGATAAACCCTGGAGCAAGTTCGCGTGATAGAGTTTTGATTGACTTAGTCAACCTAATGCCCAATGGAACTATTGAAAATACTTCAGGCATCATGAATGTCGAAGTTAAAGAAAATAATATCTCATTGACCTTTATTCCACCTAAATCATTTAGCCTAGTGGTAATAGCCGAACCAACAATCTCTGAAATGGAACAAGGAGCTGATAGAACTCCAATTGGAGTTGTAGAAATTGCGAGGAAATCTATTATTGATCTCAATGAAAACTCGATTCTTCATTGGTTGGTGGTTGGCGGATTACTATTGGGAACTCTAATCATCTATCGCAGAAGTGATAAAGGCCATTCTGAAGAAGAATGACCGCATCTGCCATTATGCTGAATTCGATTCTTACTACGCTAATATGCAATCTTGGTTATGCAGGAAACCGAATCATTGATATTGCTCCAAGATGAGTAGATATCGATGTGGCCACAACAAGACGAGGATGAACAAAGAGACCACGAAGCCCCAAAACGGTGGATGGTAGAATACATTGTGGAGTTTAATGGTGAACGTAATCATCATCTGACCATACTTAGGGCAGATGATGCTGCAGGAGCACACAAGGAGTTGTTGCGCGAATTGCAACGCACCTACATGACTAGCGAAAGAGTAGAGGTGATGGTAGTTAAAATGGAACCGATAAGTCCTGAAACCAACACCTTACTATTCGAAGGGATCTATGCTCCTTAAGAGATTGGCCCGAAAGAAATGACGATGTTTTGTTCATCTGCCAGAATGTGATTTTCAAAATCATCGCTGTCCATGCCATCGACAGTCATACTCAATTCATAACCGTCAGCGATTCTTTCATCAAGGATTCCTGTCGAATCAAAATGTTGACCCCAGACATCGAAGAATACTGCAAGTGGAACATCTATCTGTTCATTTAGTTCAACGTGTATCTTTCCAGAGGAATCATGAGTATGAGTGACATGCATGTTTTCATTAGCCGTGCAGGCAGCGGTATCTACTCCAACGGAAGTTGGTATAACCACTACTGTGCCGTTGACCTCAATTGTTAACGACGGATGTATGTGGATCACTAATTCCGAATGATTGAGGCAGGTTTTTGCCAACGGATGCAATTCATCTGCCGATGAAAAGATTATCTGGTCATCAGAATCAAAATAGCCCTCTTGTTTGAGAAGAACTAGAATCGTAACTATTGCACCTGCAGTAATCAAACTCCAAATGGTAGTTTCTGTATTCATTCACTCTTCCTCTGTAGAAGCCTTACCCACATGAACCGGTGCTACATATCCTTGCTTCTTTCCTCTGCGATCGGGTTTGCCATCATCTTCGTCACCATCGTTCTCATCACTCCAGTTCTTCTCGTCATAGGCTTTGAGCAATAATACCGAACCGACTAGGCCAAAGACGTGAGCTAAGTGAGCGGTAGTACAATATTGACAGAGTTTACCGATGGAAAACTCGGCATACACCAGATATAGAATTATGAAAATACCACTGAAGCCAATGAAGCGAGCAATACGTAGATGATTGCGAGCCCACAGGGAGTTTGGATCTCTTGCTACACTCAATACTAGCCACATTAAGACGGTGAATGATATCATTCCCAAAATACCCCAAGGCAATCCGAAAAACGGATCCACATTCCATTCATCATTACCGATTACACTCGAGCAATCCCAAACTCCGCCGCTAGCACAAAAAGAACCAGAACCGAATTCAAGAGCCTTATTGTGAATCCATAATGTGTGAACGCTTACCGTGAATCCGCCGAGCAGAACCAACAAGGTACCAGTGATTAGTTTGCCACGGTGACTAATTGCACTTGGCCACATCTTAGCGAAAACAGGTGCGATTTTATCACCGAAAGGAGTGAACATCAATAATCCGAGGACTATAGGTATCCAATGAAACAATAATTGGGTATCTGCATTCATCTCAAGCACCTTCTATTACCGGGACTAAGCGTCCGTATGCTTGCCAAACATCCTCATCGGAATGTTCAGGGCCAGCCCAGGCGATTACACCATTGGGCTTGACTATGAAATATGTAGGAGTGGCTCTTATTTGCCAAGTATCTTTCTGTGTATCATCAGCCATCCCATCAAGGTAATAAAACTCATGACCGTAAGTATTTCTGAAATTAATCACGTTTTCTCTAGTATAATCCTCGCCACCTAAAGGTAAAGATATCGCCACTGCAATGAAGTTCACATTTGCTCTTCCGGTTGCAGGACTATTATCGATCAATTCTGCATTTTCTGCGATTGTCCCAGCGCTTTTCTTACAGTAACCGCAATTGATATCCATGAATTCGACGATTGTCCAATCGCCATCACTCGATCCCTCAACCCATGATGAATCATATGTTGAGTTTAGACTATAATCAACCCAAGCTCCACCATTATAGACACTGCCTGTAAGTGCGGGTGCACGTTGACCCTCCTTGACACCAACATAGACGGGATTGGTAGTTATCGCAACATAGGCTAAACTGCCAAAGAAAAGCAACATGATAAACATAGTTGCATCTGCACGGGCATCGCCTGATTCTGAGTTTTTCAATATTCTCCTCATAATTATTCCTCCATTCCGATCTCTTCAATCAAGGCTCGGACTGTGTGACGCACTGCATCCTCACTGTTGTAAGTTGGCACACACCCCAATCCTCGCAAGCGGTCGATTGCCAACATTGCACGGGGAATATCACCAGCCCAGCCACGATCGCCGCCAGTATACTCGATACTCGCACCCGTACAACCGGTCTCTGCGACTACTATCTCAGCGATACGACGAACACTGATGGTATCGTCGCTGCCAAGATTACAGAGGTTGAAAGGTTCATTCGTCACCTCGATTACATGAAGAATAGAATCTACACATTCCTTGACCTCCATGTATGACTTCTCCTGGAGTCCGTTCCCGAGAACTTCCAAGCGCGAAGGGTCGGCGATTAATTTGTGAATGAAATCAAAGATAACCCCATGTGTACCTCGCTCACCGATGATATTGGCGAAGCGGAAAACCCATGCTTGTAAGCCGAATGTTCCGACCCAACTACCTATCAAACCCTCAGCTGCTAGTTTTGCAGCGCCATATAGGGAGATGGGGATGGTAGGGCCATAATTTTCAGGTGTCGGCATTGGAGCCCCTTCACCGTATACTACAGAGGAGGAGGAAAAGGCAATTCTCTTCACCCCACAGAGACGCATTGCCTCAAGAACGTTGTATGTAGCGATAGTACCATGCTTTAGGTCAGTATCTGTAATAGCAATTCCAAGCCTGATATCAGCATTAGCCGCAAGGTGGAAGACAAAATCAATCCCTTTCATACAATCGATTGTCGCAGATAAATCACAAAGGTCGATATTGTGATGAATAACTGCACCTGACTCGATATTATCAGCGATAAACTCTATACGGCCAGATGAAAGATTGTCGGCGACATGGACCTCATCGCCACGTTCTATCAATCTGTCAATAAGATGTGAACCTATGAAACCTGCACCACCTGTAACCAGCACTCGCATGAGACCGCCTCCGACTTATTCGGTTTGAGCATTGCGCGGGATGGTTCGCTGATAATTCAGATTCAGTATTAATTCCAGAAACCATAGCCCTCTCTTTGTAAGAGAGTTTCTAAATCACTTTCACTAAGGTCACAGAAGACTTATCAGACCGTTGGCGTTTCTCTGTATTTGACGTGAAGGTACAGCGTCGAATTAACTAAAAGTGCCAGGAGTTGAAAAAAATGCCAACAAAGAAACAAGAAGAAATGAATGAAGAAAAGAACGAGAACAGTAGCCTATTGGTGGGCTACGCCCGCAAATCCAATGCGGGGGGTGCACTGAAATTATCGGTAAATACCGATTCTTTCGCTGATTGCCAGACATATGTCACCAGTGATGGGCAGGTCTATGCCCAATTGTTGATCAGCATGAGGGCCTTGAATAAGGTACTAGATGGTGAACGCGCTGTGACCACTATCAGCCAAATACAAGATTGAATGTAATAGTAAGCGGGAGTCGCTTTATGTGCGGCTCCCGCAATCTAGTGTTGCTTCGCTCACCGAAGATTGAAATATTACCAAACCGGTTTTCTAATGTAAATGGAGCCGAAGAGCATACATATGCCGGTCGTGGCCGGCGGTTTAATGCAAAACGTGGTAAAACCACTTCGTGTCGTGGCAGGTATGCCTATGTACAACGAAGAGGAGACTATTGGCACTGTTGTCACCAAGGTCCTTCGCCATGTAGACCAAGTTATCTGTGTCGACGACGGATCTTCTGATTCAAGTGCTCGAATTGCAGAGTCATGTGGTGCTATCGTTCATCGTCATCGTGTTAATCGCGGCTATGGTGGGGCATTGAAATCTCTTTTTGCTGCTGCAATAGAGATGGATGCTGAAATACTCGTACTATTGGATAGCGATGGTCAACATCGACCTGAAGACATTCCCAATATGATTGCACCTCTCTTTGACGACGAAGCCGATTTAGTGATTGGTAGCCGTTTCACAGGTGACGGTGGCCATACCGATATGCCCCTGCATAGAAAACTGGGTATTAAGGTCATTACAGCAGCCAGTAATCTATCTAGTGACATGGGTATTTCTGACACTCAATCTGGGTTCAGAGCTTTTTCACGAGTCGCCATGGAAAAATTGCGCTTCGGTTCAGAAGGTATGGAATTGAGCCTCGAAATGCTTGAGGATGCGCATGAGAAAAACCTCAGAATAAAGGAGATTCCAGTTGTCGTGCGTTATGATGTTCCAAAAAGCAGTAATTTCACCGCTATAAGTCATGGGTTCACTATCCTTGCTTATGCATTGATGACCCTTTCTCAAAAGAAACCATTGCTTGTCCTCGGACTACCAGGACTTGGGCTATTCGCCACCAGTGCTGCTATGGCAATGCAATTGGTCAGTGGTTTTACCGAACAGGTTGATTTGATTATAGGTCCAGGTCTAACCTCGATATGGATAGGTATTCTAGGATTAGCTTTGATGGCTACCGGCTTGGTATTACAGAGTGCACGTAATTTCATCAGGCACCTACTGGTTAGAGAATTCGGTCTAAACTGACTGAGTAAAGCACAGCCTTCATTGCTCAAGCCAAACCCCCGCTGATTATGGCAGACTGGTCGCAGCGATACGACCGGATCTCTGGTGACCTAGCAAGAAGTGCTGAAGAAAAAGTCGATGCGGCATATTCGAGTTTGTTGACTCAACCAAAAACAGTTGTAATACTAGCGCTAATAATCGCTGCATGGTTCGCAAATGTAGGTAGTGATTTTGGCGAACAAATCGCAGATGACGTGGAAATCTTCCTACCCGAAGGTGCTCAATCAACAGATTTGCTAATGGAGGTTAGAAGTGAATGGTCGACCGATATTTCACTGATTTATATCCAGTCTCCAAATATTGATTTCCCGGGTGATAATTCCACTAACATATCCAATGTCGAAATATTACGCGAGATTAGTTGGATAGAAGGTGATGCTGATAATCTCGGCAAAGCCCAATTGCAACGTGGAATAGATTGGAACAAGGATGACCATGGCCGTCAGGACGGAGTTTTGTGGATTATCTCTCTCGCCCAAATCATCAAGGAGGTTAATTCCAGTGATGGTCGTTTCAATCTCGCTATGTGTGAGAATGGAATCAATACTAGAATCGGTGGCTTGTTAGATTGTGATACATTAGACCAAGCCAGTGGTGGAGGAGGAGACTATTCCATCCCAGAACAAGATCGTATAGACGAGATTATCGGTCGTTCGGAAGGAGGTATGGACGCTCTCGTACGTGACACAAATGGTGATGGAATATGGGATACTACCGCAGTTATTATCGGCATGACACATGACATGAGTGTTACTGGCCAATGGGAAGATTATAGTGAATTCTTTCTCCATGTTGAAGAAATCATTGACATCGAAAATCGCCCATCTTCAAGTATTTCTACCAAGATGACTTTGACCGGTCTTTCAAAGGTTCTTGAGGATATTTCTGAAGAGATATATCTCGATTTAGTCGACATGTTGCCTATATCTTTAGTGATAACCGTAATCGTCATCACTGTTCTTCATCGGAGTTGGAAGGTCGTAATAATCTCGGGAACCCCGATAATGATGGCACTATCAGTGACTTTTGGGGCTTCGGTATTGCTCGATATGACCTTGACACCAATGATTATCGCGACCTTTCCTATTCTGATCGGTTTAGGTGTTGATTATGCCTTGCATATGATAAATCGAATTGAGGAAGTGAGACGGAAACGTATCGATGATGCTACTGAAGAAAATGAGAGGCGGAGACGGAAAGGATTGCCGGCTGAAGAGCCACCATACCTCTGGGACCCTGTAATGTATCGCGAGTGTGTCATGGAAATGACAAAATCAACTGGTGTCGCTGTTGTTCTCTCTGCCTTGACCACAGTAGTTGGTTTCGCCGTATTGATCGCCCCTGCGATAGTGCCGATAATACCGATTCGTTCGGTTGGATTAACACTGGTGGTTGGAATCCTTTCCACTTTGGTTTTCAGTATTATCATGGTCCCTGTTCTTGCCTGGTTATTAAAATTCAACAAGCGTACAAACCCGCCGATGTGGGGTAAAGTTAGCCGATTGCCGATCAAACATTTCGGTTTGATTTTACTATTTACCGCTGTTGTAACGGGCTATGGATTGATGATGATGGACGAGATGTCCAAACCGATAACCGGTTCAAGTGAAGCTCCTGAAGGAATTGATTCACTCGATACTCTCGCAGAATATTCCGAGCAATTCGGTGGAGGGCAAACATCTCTGTTTATCTTTGACGCATCGGTAAGAGGAGCGCAAAATGAGACTCTAGCAATAAGAGATTTGCCGGTTCTCGACAATATGGATGCTTTAGAACAACGAATAGATGCTGTTGACCAGACCAATACCACGAGTGTTGTGACTTTTTTGAAAGCGATTCCTGTTACTCTTCAGGTAGTTGATGGAGTGGTTATCTACGAAGGTAGTCTGTGGGATTTGCTACATGAGGAATGCTGGGAAGCGGATCTAGATTCGCTCAATTGTGCTGCTTGGATAGTTTTGGATGGGACCGGCCCAGAGGGCAGAAAGGGTATACGTCGCGACATGGTCAATGTAGCCTTTGATACACTCTCACCTGAAGTTCAGTCGATGTTGATGAATGAAGCAGGTGATAAGGCTTTAGTCTATGTAACTCAACCCTATATGAATCTTAATTACGCCGGCGAGCTACGCGACGATATCGATGGTATGCTTGCTGAGGACATGGCAGAACCAGGGATTAGCACCTCACCTCTAACCGGTGGATTGCCAGTTAGTTTAGACATAAATGCCGGCATTCATGATTCTCAGAGCCAAACCACAATTTTCACCTTGATTCTGTTAACTCTGGTATTAATGCTGGTATTCCGTTCATTCAGGATAGGAATATACACCATGATTCCTGTTTCTGTGGTTATTCTTTGGCAACCACTATTGATGAAATCAGGTGATGTTAACGTCAATATATTTACTGCCATGATTGGCACAATCGTCTTTGGAATCGGAGTCGATGATGCAATTCACGTCATGCATCGTATTCGCGAAGAGGGGGAAACTCCGGTCGGTATCAGTAAGGCCATTGAAAGAACCGGGCAGACGATTTTTGAAACCACTGCGACCACCATCTCGGGCTTATGCGCAGGATTATTCCTCTCGTTCCCAGGGTTAGAGAACTTCTTCATCTTGATGATAGCGCTAATCACCTTCGCATTCCTAACCAGTACCTTCCTATTGCCATCGCTAATTGCTTGTGAGCATACTCTGCGGCATCGAATCAAAGGCCTACCCCCATGGGGAGATTTTGGTGAGGGACCAGTTATATTGAATGAAAATAGTGAGAGCATAGACGCAGTTCTAGAAGGATAGAACAAGGTGGGGGGAGTAGGGAGTAAGCCCCTTTCTGTTACCTTGCGGCGACTGCATTCAACTTAGCACTCTACCTGTCCCTTGGCGTGCCGCCTCAGCGGGACTGTTTGAGCTTGCTCCGGCGTGGCTGCTCGTCTCATCGACATTCTGGCAATCTCGTCGTTTCCGATTCATTGTACACACCCGATATCGTTCGTTTCTTCTACATCGACCTGATCATCACTGATCTCTTCCTTCTGTCAGACGCCTGCACTATGGAGAGGGGACTTTCCTCAGGGTCGAACCCTGTCAGCAGTCCTCCTACTCCCCCAAGCCAACGCGCTGGTTACAAGATAAGAATCTACTCCTCTGACAATTAACCTCGTTACAAAGGTAATAATGACACAATTACTCACTGATAGTCAGAGTTATAGTTATCGACATCACTTTCGTGTTCGATAAGATCAATCGGTTTACGCCACAGGAATACCAGCAATCCTATCAGTACAATAGCGATAATTGCAACTGCAGAAAGAGCAATACTATTTGCAGTATTAAATGATGACACTACTAAGGAACTCTCACCATTGCTTACCTCCATGGCATCGGTTCTTACCGAGGTGCCATCCGGTAAACTCAATTCAAACCAAACTCTACCACCAGTTTCTGGAATCCACTCCAATGAAGCATTCTTACTTTTTCCAGCACCAATATTTAGTTCGATGACATCAATCAATTCACGGCTACCTCCGGATTGAACCGACTCAACTCTCACTCTGATTTTCCCATCGGCTAAACCATCGTTGTGAATCATAATGTAAATCTCGAAAGGTACATCGATAATTGGTTCATCGGTTAAGAAAGAAACATCTTCCTTTGAAAATCTCATATCTATTTCACGATTTGCTAATCTTAGCACCGCTAGTGGAGTATCGTCATTATTGAACACACGGCTAATGGGTTGACCTGCCTGATCTTTTCCTTCAACCCACAATCTCAGATCTAATGCATTACCTCTTAACTCCAAAGGTATTATTTCTTCAAGATTGATGATTGCTTGCATTGGAATTGCCGGACCTTGCGCATTTCCAGCAAGGAGTTCAAGCGAGGAATTACCCATAGCAACCGCCAGCGAATGGAAAGTTAGCCCTGCAGGAAGAACAACCCATTGCAGAACCATGGTATCCATATCGAGGCCTTCTAACTCATTGATAGAAATCTCAATCGAAAGATTATCCCACATCCATTCAGGTACTGATTCATCGCTTCTTGGTGCGATTAAACCATTCACTTCAGGAGGCGCAGAATCAACGATAACCCAAGCAGCAACTAACGTATCATCAGTACGGTCAAGGCCTCCAGTAGGTAAATCACTGGCTTTTATTGTCAGTGGATAAACACCGGATTCACTTGGAGTTTGGAAATCTACTGCTATCTCACCTGCGGACGAAGTTCCAAGAAATGGAACATTATCTAACTTGACCTCAATCTCTAAATCCTCTATTACAAGCTCTTTATCACGGTGCCAAATCAATTGTCCATGAACCAAGCTCTCTTGTAACGGCAGTACCCAATAAGAAGAATTAGCTAAAGTAACAGATGATAAATCGACTTCTACCTCTGTTGAGAAGCGCCAATCCATGTGAGTAGGAGTTACTCTTGAGGATTGTCCAGCATCATCCCAAGCGGAGATACCCATACTCCTAACCACTGAAGGATCACTGCTGAATCCCCAATCGAATTCCATAGTGAAGTCGATTATCACATCAGAATCAAAATCTGCAATTCCAGCACGAGGACCACAATCAATTACCGTCATCAAAACTTCGCTGGAAACACATGTTTGTGCCCTTTGATCCCAAGTTATAGCAAAATAATTATCCTCATCAATTGCCAAATCAACAATTACACGTTCTAGGTCGCCATACCCATTTGACTCATTGATAGGGACACTAAGCGTATATTCGGTAGATGGATGTATCCAGAGACGTTCTCCATCGGACCATGATACTTCATCCTGAATAATATTAGGAGCACCATCTTCTGCTAACTTAATGGTGAACATCGGATCTAATTCACTACCCCCGTCATCCATCAATAATCCGGCAGGATTAGCGATCTCAATCCAGCCTTGTACCAAATCACCTTCGACTGAACCATCTAGGTCGATCCCCAACAAGTAATCGCCTTGCAATTGAGACAGGTCGCTTGGTAATTCCATATCTATTGTCTGTATCTGGCCAGTCCACGAACTGAGAATCATGGCCTGAGCATGACGAGGCAATGTTGGCCTATCGGCGACAGTGAAACGTATTTCTAAATCATCTCCTGGAAGGTGATGATCAAGTTTTGCAACAGAACTAGAAATTAAGACTGGCTCTAAGCCATCGGTTTCAAAGGTAAGATTATCAGCGACTAACCAAATTATTTCCTGGCCTTTCAATCCATTAACAGCTACTGAAATATCCATTTGATCGGCGATAGAAGATACAGATATGGGTAGAGAAATAATACCATCGACAACTGTACTATTGACCGCTATATCCTGACCATCATCACTGACGATGGCAATTACATCGAAACTTCTAGGGCTGCTATCGGCAATATCCTCAAATCGTAACTGAACCTGTAAAGTCGGTTCTAATCCTGGTTCGACATAAGGGGCATCCCAAGAAGAACGAATTCCAGTTTCAGACAAGATCCACCAATCTACAACTTCGATATCCTGCTCTAACCCCATAGCACTGCCAGCGCCGAATAAATATTCAGCAGGCAATGACGATGCGTCTACCATCTCCAAAGAGACAGATGCTCGCAGACTCTGCTCCTCAGCCCAAGAGGCATCTACCCTAAGCCGATGAGTAAACATCACAACACTACCTTGGCTTTCGATTTGTATCGAAGAGACTTCGATTAAATTACTTATTTGGCAACTGGCAAGTTGCATCGGATCCTGTATTTGGCAACTAACTGATTGTTGAGCATAACTACCATCAAGGTCAAGACGAACACCCCAATTATTTCCACTCATATGTGTGATTACATCTGTGACGCCTAACTCCATCAAATCAAAAGTCGATACGAACTCAATCCATTTATCCGAAGCCGAAATTGTCTCACTAGCATTGTAAACCAATAATTCTCCTGCTTGTGGTGAAGAGGAAAATAAGATATCGTCGAGTGAAACAGTTATTGAACCAGCTTTGGCCATCGAAATGGGCAATGTGACAACCGTTTGACCAGATACGGTTGGTGATGAAGAAATTGCAGAATTGATGGAACGAGTTAATGGATGCGAATAATCAGCTTGGAAGGAAGTTGAAGCAAGCCATGGGGCATTGATTCCACTGACCTGTAATAATCCACCAGATGATGAGACTCTCAGTTCTGTAGTAACAAAAGAAAAACCTCCAAGTTCAAGTTCTGAATTAGCAGAGGAAAGCGCTGATTTTAGGGTGGAAAGCTCGGATGAACTGAGAGTAATTGTCTGCGAGGAGAATACATTACCAATATTTTTGCTTACGACAGTTACTCCTGCGAGTCTAATGTCGACATTTACACCACTGATTACACCATCTTCTCCTGCAACTGCGAATGAAAAGTGCTTAAGCCCTTCACGTGGCAAAAATATTTCTCCGCTCTGTGGTGTTGAGCCTTGTAAGTCAAACATAACACCAGAATCTCCACCTTTAAACCCACCTTGGAAACCCCATGAGTCCACATCTTCGTGAGATAGAGTCCATTCTTGAACTCCATCAGTACCAACATCCATATGCGGATTTATCGGTGATGAATCCGAATCGATTTCAACACTGAAACGAGTTATAGCCCAATTGGAATCACCAGTCCATTTCAATTGTAATTCTGTTGCAGCTGCCTGCAAAAGGTAGGACTTATCGAGATCGATTTCAATCCAACTACCTCCATCGAAGGATGCCTCTAATTTGCCGCTTCCAGTGTGATTTAACTCAGGTGTAATTCTTGAAAAGGGAGTGGAGAGGAGCCATACTGGAGTGCTAAGTCCACCGCCGCTATTCCCACTCACTGTCCCAGATGACCAACTTGAACTTGAACGGGTCCATCCATCAAGACTGGGATCATCGTGGAATCCATTGACTAAAGAACCTTGAAGATGGATTCCGTAGATGATTGGTGCACCTTTATCACTCGCTTCTAAGGTAATCGATAATTTCACCGCTGGGTATTGTTGCCAATCTATAACTCCCAAATCGAATGACTTTTCATTACGGTCTTTGAACCCAGGAATATTATCTCCATTTGCCGCATCTTTCAGAGTCCAAGAAAAGAATGCATTCGGTGGGATGGCTACATCGATTGACATCAGACCATAGCGGTCATTTTGACTTTCATATTGGTTATTTGCACTTGCCCCGAAGGCAGGAGAGATCCAATTGCCGAGGCCACCTGGCATTATTTGTTCGATATCGAGAACACCACCATTCGGGCCATCCCCCCATGAATCGAAAACTTGGAACTCATAGGTTCCAATAGTAGTGAAAACCAGAGGAGGGGTTTCGGTTGCCGAACGATATACCTGGTTATTTGCCATCGAACTGGTTGATTTCCACTCTATCCAAGAACTACTCCCTGGAACCTTGTATTTTATCGATGTTTCATAACAATAGATTGCTGAACAAGTGTAAATCATACTCATTTCTCCGCCGGTCAAAACGATTGATTTAACTGCTGATTGAGTACCACTCCAACCTCCAATTGTCCCAATAACTGTTGGATCGGTATTGAGCAATGTCAATTCACTACTATTGACCTCAACACCATAATAGGAGGTTAAAGAATGGTCGAAATCCGCCGAACTATCCCACGAAAAAGCACTACTGACAGGCCAAACATTTGCTGAGAGCGATAGATCGATTCCCTTGACTACTTTGCCTTCGGGAATGGCTACAGAGAGGTCACCAGAGATCCCATTTGGACTACTA
>Ga0209091_10002463_pt1 | contig 15589 bp, 18 predicted proteins | sample ArcticOcean_MG_C_6_FD_187438 | JGI IMG/M metagenome (GOLD analysis project Ga0209091, IMG submission 187438) | Marine microbial communities from western Arctic Ocean - ArcticOcean_MG_CB8_128 (SPAdes) (version 2) | ecosystem: Environmental > Aquatic > Marine > Oceanic | place: Arctic Ocean...
GAATTGTCCGTGGATGATTTCCAAGATGGATTCGATATTATGGAATCTGGTCAATGTGGAAAAGTTGTCCTGAAATGGTAATTAAAAATGCATGGATGGATAGGTGCATTGATAAATATTTAATCAATCAATTTGTCAATTTTCATCAACTATTTCATCAGATACTTTTGCAACTTTTTCTTCTATAAGCCAACTTGCAAAAGAATTTATAGCAGACAAATACGAAGCAATAGTTCGTTAACTATAATTTTGAATAACAAGTTTTTGTTTTACAAGTTTTAATAACTCAGCTTTTAACATAACAATGCGGTTAAAACGTAATAATAGATTAAAGAGTAAACCCGCTAAACGCAATAATTGTGTTTAGCAAGACGTTATACACAACCATGAAAATGTTAAAATTAAGCCTTCTATTGTTTATTCCCTTTATATCGTGCGTGAATACAAACGATAATAATGAACAATCTGAATATGTAAAAACAGAGGGGGAAATAGAAACGATAAAATTCAACACTCTTGTCAAGGGAACTGGAAGCCCTACTATTATTTTTGAGTCTGGTTTAGGCACTCCTCTAAGTAATTGGGATCAGATTCAATCAAGAATTTCTGACAATTACAAAACGATTTCTTATGATAGAAAAGGAATAGGAAAATCACCTGCCACAGATAATCCAAGGACTCTCGAAAATTTAGTGAACGATTTAGACAATTTAATCAGTCAAAATAAAATTGATGGCCCCATAATTTTAGTAGGACACTCTCTTGGAGGACATATTGTTAGAAAATATCAACAGTCATTTCCATCCAAAATAGCTGGCCTATTCTTAATCGACCCAACAAATGAATATATCTATGAGGATGTTTTCAAACAAATGACTCAAACAGCTGCAGATTCAATGAAAACAGCATGGGACGAAAGTTATAAGAAAGGCCCTATTGGGGTATATAACGAATGGAAAGAAGTTTATGACATTGATCAAATAATGAGAAAATGCCCTCTTCCAACAAATATCCCAATCACCATTCTTGCCTCCAACCAAGAGAGTAAATTTCTAACTAAGAAAAATGTTCAAATTAAGAAAGAGCAATATTCAGATTGGAAAAAAGATAAGGATAATGTAAAGATTTTGAGTACTACAAACAGCGGACACTACATCCATTATGGTGAACCCGAATGGGTGATCTCGGAATTGGAAGCATACCTTAAAAAATTAAAATAGTGTATAACAATGTGTATATTGCATATCTACCCTGCGGGATAGCAACGCATCATACACTAAACGCTCAAACGTAAGCGGGTTTAATGGGTAGTTTGCAAAGTTTTTCTATATTTGAAAGTAAGCAAAGACATAGGCAGTATTGCAATAAAATCCCGCCTACGTTTAGCAAAATCGTTAGAAACAATTGATAGATAAAAACATGATCAGGACAATTAAATATTTCAAGAATCACAGAACTCTATATTTCGCTATAGGATTTACTTTAGCTATGTTCTTATACGTAAAATTTATTTTGGTTCCTTTCAGTAGATGCTTCACTCTAGATGTTGGAGCAAATTCATTAGGTCTTTCTTTTTATTACACTATAGATATGGTTCAAAATTTCTTTGAATCAAGGACTGGGGGGCAACTTCTTTGTTATAGCCAATTCCTTCAAATTTGGGACACAATTTTTGCATTTGTTTATACTTTGATGTATGCAGCTTGGATTATGTACTTCTTTAAGAACAAGCGTCTATTTTTGATAATTCCTATTCTTGCTATGATTGCCGATTGGGCAGAGAATTACGTTGAATCATTGATGCTAGAAACCTATTTAAATTCAAGTCCAATATCCGAAACATTAGTTTCATTAGGATCTGGAATCAACTCGTTTAAATGGTCATTATCAATTCTTACTTATTTGATAATCATCATTGGAATAATGAGTACATTAAAAATATTTCTAACAAAACCTAAACTGCATTAAAAAAGCAGTTTAGCCAAAACGTTAAAATGAACTTATTCGATAAATAAATATGAGCAACTCAAAACAAATTTACCAAGACATCTTCTCTCAAATTGAATCAGATGGACTCATAAAAAAAGAACGCACCATTACAACACCCCAAGGAGTTAATATTGCCACGGATGAAGGTGGTAATGTTTTAAATTTTTGCGCCAACAATTATCTGGGACTCGCCAATCATCCGGACATTATTTCTGCGGCTAAACAGGCTTTAGATGACCATGGTTTTGGAATGGCATCGGTTCGTTTTATATGCGGAACACAAGATCTCCATAAGGAATTAGAATCAAAAGTTTCCACCTTTTTTGGAACAGATGATACCATTCTTTATACTTCTTGCTTCGATGCCAATGGTGGTCTTTTTGAAACCATCCTTGGACCGGAAGATGCCATCATTTCCGATGCTTTAAATCATGCATCCATTATTGATGGAGTCCGCCTTTGCAAGGCTCAACGATACCGCTACGCCAATAGTGATATGGTCGATTTGGAAGAAAAACTCAAAGAATCCCAAGGATCGCGATTGCTAATGATTGCAACGGATGGTGTTTTTTCTATGGATGGGCATATTGCGAAATTGGATGAAATCACCTTCTTGGCAGAAAAGTATGATGCCATGGTCATGGTGGACGATAGCCATGCTACTGGGTTTATAGGAAAAACGGGGCGTGGCTCCGCAGAGCATTGTGGTGTTATGCATAAGATTGATATTTTTACATCCACATTAGGTAAAGCCCTAGGGGGTGCTTCAGGTGGGTTTACCACTGGCAGAAAAGAGATTATTAATCTATTGCGGCAGCGATCCCGGCCTTATCTATTTTCGAATACGGTGGCGCCGGCTATAGCAGCAGCAGGATCCAAAGTGTTAGAAATGCTATCTGCTACAACAGAACTCCGAGATAAATTAGAAAAAAATACAACTTACTTCAGGACGAAAATGTCCGAAACAGGTTTTGATATTTTAGATGGAATTCACCCCATTGTCCCCATCATGCTATATGATGCAGTTTTAGCCCAAAAAATGGCGGCTGAAATGCTAAATGAAGGTATTTATGTGATTGGTTTTTATTTTCCTGTAGTCCCAAAAGGCCAAGCACGGATCCGTGTACAGATTTCTGCCGCTATGGAAAAAGATCATCTTGATAAGGCAGTAACTGCCTTCACAAAAGTTGGTAAAAAACTAAATGTAATTTAAAAGTTAATAAAAATATATAAATCCCACCACCATCCTTGCCCAAGTTAGAATCCAAAGGGTATATTCACCGACTTTTTTAAACCTACAATTCACTTTTTTAATGCAAAGCAATTTAACTCCTAGATATATAATCATTGGCGTCATTCTGGCCTGGGCCATTTTTGCCCTCACGCCTACATGGCAATACCAGAACATGACAGCCGACGAGAAAGAGGAACTCCGGACTTCTGGGGAACTTGAACAAATTGAATCTCGAATCATTCGTCAGGGGCTTGACCTGAAAGGCGGTATGTATATCGTTCTGGAAGCAGACATCCCCACCTTGATGGAAAATCTCGCTTCTATGAAGGATGACCGACTTAAAGGCATTTTAGCAACTGCCAAAGAAAAATCAACTTCTCCGGATCAGGATTTCTTTACGGTATTTGAGCAAGATGTAAAAGCGGACGGTATCAAACTCTCTCGCTATTATCATCAATACGGCGCTTCTCTGGATGATATTATGTTGGCTCTAAAAGGAGAGGCGGACGATGCCATAAATCGCGTGTTGGAAATTCTCCAGAACCGAGTAGATCAATTCGGTGTGTCAGAACCCACAATCCAGAAACAAGGCAAACATCGCATTGTAGTTGAATTGGCTGGTATCCAAGATTCTGAAAGAGCACGGGCATTACTCCAAAGTACTGCACTCCTTGAGTTTTATCTTGTAAAAAATGCAGCAGTGACCAATGAAATTATTGCTCAATTGGACGACGTTCTCAAAGAAACAACCGATGAAGCTGAACTGCAAGAATTGGCTTCGGGTGGACAATCTAAAACTGAAGAAAAGCAACCTGATGCATCCAAAGAGGATGATGGAACCAAAACTGTATCCGAACTTTTTGGAGAAACGGAACCAACGCCTGGTGACACAGCGGATAATGCAGGTGCAAACATTTTTGCTGATACGCCTTTCTCCGGATTACTGGCTGCACTAACCGGCGATATGGGTATTCAGGATAAGAATGTTTATGCAATTAAAAAATTATTAGAGAAACCGGAAGTTCAGTCTATACTGAAAAATGCTAATGGACAATTTGTATTCAGTAACGATGCCCAAACACTCACCGGAACAACTGTTCCTGAAAAGTTCTATCGCCTTTATTATTTAGAAAAAACACCGGAACTCACTGGTGGGGTCGTGGAGAAAGCTCGCGCTGATCTCGGTACAATTGGTAGCGGATCTGCAGGTCAACCCATTGTATCTCTTTCCATGAATAGTGATGGTTCTAAAACATGGGCTCGCGTTACAGGTGCAAATGTAGGTCAGCGAATTGCTATTGTTCTGGACAAAAAAGTCCACATGGCACCATCTATCCGTGAAAAAATAGCTGGCGGGCGAACCCAGATTGAAGGTTTTGGAAGCATGAACGAAGCAAAGGATCTTGCAATTATTTTACGTGCTGGCGCGCTTCCTGCTCCAGTGAATATCATTGAAGAAAGAATTGTAGGGCCGAGCCTTGGCGCTGATTCTATTGCACAAGGCACACAGGCTATAATTTTTGGATTGGTATTAGTGCTCATCTTTATGCTGGTTTACTACAAGATGGCGGGAATTGTAGCTGATTTTGCACTGATTTGGAATATTCTTCTTGTGCTAGCTGTACTGGCTTCACTTCAGGCAACTTTAACTTTACCAGGCATAGCTGGGCTTATCCTTACTGTTGGTATGTCAATTGATGCAAACGTCATTATTTTCGAACGTATTCGTGAAGAACTGCGTAAAGGTAAAACACCAAAAGCTGCCATTGATGCTGGCTATGACCGAGCGTTGACAACCATTATTGATGCAAATGTTACAACCCTAATCGCATCTCTGGTTCTTTATCAGTTTGGTACAGGTCCCATTAAAGGATTTGCCACAGTGCTATTCTGGGGAATTTTGATCTCCATGTTCACCGCAGTGTTTGTTACACGAACTATTTTTAATGCATATACTTCCCGTAAAGGGCTCACAACATTGAGTATTTAACATGAGAATTATTAAAGAAACACATATTGATTTTATGAGTAAAACCGGTTTGGGCGGACTTTTATCTGCCTTGTTGATTGTGCTAGGAGTCGCTTCCATGGTCATCAAGGGTGGACCCAAATTAAGTATCGATTTCAAAGGCGGAACCATGATTGCGGTGAATTACACTGATCTGGTGGATATCAATGAAGTCCGTTCTGCTTTAGATCAGGTCACCATTGATGGACAGACATTCGATTTCAGCAATGCTGAGATCAAACATTTTGGGGATGAGTCTAATGTGGCAGTTCGTCTCCCAAGTATAGATGATGAGCCAGAACAATTTGCACATAAATTTGTAGAAAAAATGGCAGAAGCATTTCCGTCACTGGTTCCTGAAGATAGGTCAAAATTTATTCTTTCCATTGATAAAGTTGGACCTAAGATCGGTGCTGAATTGAGCAGCGATGCTTTCATGGCTATCTTTAGTACCTTGGTATTGATCTTGATTTATATTTCCATCCGATTCGAATTCAAATACGCTGTGGGTGCCATTGTAGCTCTAGCCCATGATATATTGATTACATTGGGGATTTTCTCTTTATTGGACTTTGAAGTATCTCTTGCAGTAATAGCAGCATTTCTAACTATTGTGGGTTATTCTTTAAACGATACAATTGTTATCTTTGATCGAGTTCGTGAAAATGTAAAAGGATTGAAAAATGCGACTCTTTCATCCGTGATCAATAAAAGTATCAATCAATCAATGAGCCGAACCATCATTACATCTCTCACCACATTATTCGTTGTCACGGTGCTATTTGTAGTCGGGGGCGAAGTGATTCATACTTTTGCCTTTGCCATGATTGTTGGTGTGATTATTGGCACCTATTCCAGTATTTTTGTTGCCAGTCCTGTGGTTATCAAAATGGGATCCGATAATTAAGGCAAAATAATTAACATTAAACAATTTTTACATCGCCTCGTATCCTGAGTTTTTAAAAGGACGGGGCGTTTTTTTTACATGAAACCAAAAGTATTAATTAATTATGCGATCCTTTGCTTTATTTGGGGTACCACCTGGATCATATTAAAAAAAAGTCTGATAGGTGGAACGCCACCATTCTTTGGTTCTGGTTTTAGATTTTTTTTCGGTGGTGTAATTCTCTGGAGTGTTATTTTATATAAAAGAGATTTTCCATCTTTCAAGGCTTTACCTTTGCAGCTTTATCTCCAATTTGGGTTTTTGAATTTGACGATCTGTTATGGTCTAACTTATTGGGCAACCCAATTTATTTACTCAAGTTTATCAGCTCTTATTTGGGCAGGATTTCCGCTATGCGTTGCTGTTTTTTCATATTTCATGCTCCCTGATGAAGTTGTCACAAAAAAGAAAATTATTAGTCTTTTCCTTGGAACGGTCGGTGCATTGTTCATTTTAATGGAAGGCCTGAATTTTAAGGGAGACCAAGTTATTATTGGTATTTTTATGGTCGTAATAGCCGTGATAATAGCGGGTTATCCAAACGTTTACCTGAAAAGGTATTCAAATGCGGTTACATCCCTCCATCTCAATGCAGTGAGCCAACTCATGGCTGGAATAACATTACTAATTATTTCTTTCATATTCGAATCAGACCAGAAAATGGTCTGGGACAATTTCAATATTTTTGCTTTGGCCTATCTAACTATTTTTGGCTCTCTCATTGCCTGGTATATTTATTTTTGGCTTTTTCCTCATATTTCCATGTCTCAGATTTCATATATTGCCTTTTTTCCACCGGTTATGGCTTCCATTCTAGGGTGGGTTCTCCTGGACGAAAAGTTGTCCATTCTCGCTATATTTGGAGGTGGACTTGTTATTTTCGGAGCATTACTTGTAAATCTCAATGAATGATTATGCTACCATAGAAACACTCATCGGAACTATCGGAGTCCGCACAAATTCTAAAGGTGTTTATCGTCTCCATCTTGCCAATGATCTAAATTATACAGAGGCGGAAACATCCTATAATAATCAATCTCCTATTCTTAAAAATGCTCTGAAACAACTTCGTGAATATTTCTATGAAAACCGGACAACATTCTCGGTCCCCCTTGATTTACAGATGCCGCCATTTTATAAAAAAGCATTGCTGGAAGTAGCAAAAATCCCTTATGGGAAAACAGTTTCATATCAAGAAATTGCCCGCCGAGCAGGAAATGCAAAAGCATCCCGAGCTGCTGGATCAGCCAATGCCAACAATCCAATTGCAATATTTATACCCTGTCATAGAATTTTGGCTTCTGATGGGACATTGGGAGGCTATGGCGGCGGACTAGATAAAAAAATGATCCTTCTAGAGCATGAAGGTTTAGATGTCAGACTCTAACCTAAAAAAAATACAATCACATTATTTTTGGTTTTTTTTGTTAAATAATCAAACGCTTCTCTCTCTTTTATTACCTGTAAAGACGAATTAACTTCATTGCCTTATGAACTCCATCACACAAAACTTTAGATCAAAACTCTTTGCCGGGATTGCGGCTGCACTGCCATTATTCCTGACTTATGTTTTATTGGAATTTTTATTTATCACTTTGGATGAAATGTCTGCTCCCATCCTTGATAAAATGGGATGGGAAATTCCCGGACTTGGAATTGTGCTCACATTACTCCTGATCTTTTTTCTTGGAGTTCTGGTAACCAATTTTTTAGGTCACAAGATTTTCAGTATTGGCGAGCGTTTCGTCAAAAAAGTTCCTGTTGTAAATACGGTTTATTCAACTCTGAAGCAGATAACAGAAACATTTACAAAAGGGACTTCGGATACATTCAAGGGTGCTGTTTATATCCAATATCCACGAAAAGGACTATGGACCATGGCCTTAATTAGTGGTGAATCAAAAAGCAAAGATGGAGTTCCTTATTACCATTTATTTATTCCTACGACACCAAATCCTACCTCGGGCTTTTTTATCATGATTCCCCAAGCGGATGCTGTCCCTACGGGAATGTCAGTAGAAGAAGGACTTAAAACGATCATTTCCGGTGGGTTGCTTGCTCCGGAGGAGAATCCACTTCCTTAGGAATTGTTACGAAAGAACCTATGCAGATCAAATACATTGATGGTCCACGGCTCCTCAGGGCAATCCAAGCCGGGATTAATCACGTTATCACCCGGAAGGATTACCTGAATAAAATTAATGTGTTTCCTGTCCCTGACGGTGATACTGGAACTAATATGGCCTTTACACTGGCTACTATTTCTGAAGAAACAAAATCCAATAATAATAAACAAGTTTCGAAGGTAGCTGATGCAGTTGCAGATGCTTCTCTAAATGGCGCAAGAGGAAATTCCGGGTCTATCCTCGCTCAATTCTTTGTAGGGTTTGCTGACGGAATTGGGTCCTTTCAAAGACTTACGCCAAAGCAATTTTCTGAAGCCACTAATACAGCAAAAAATTATTCTTACGATGCATTATCTGAACCAATAGAGGGCACGATTCTTTCCGTCATTTCAGACTGGGCAGATTCAATTAAAAAGATTTATAAGAAGCATGATGATTTTGTCATGATCCTGGATTTTGCTTTTGAACAAGCGAAAGAATCCTTACGGAAAACACCGGAAAAATTAGCAATCTTAAAAAAAGCTGGTGTGGTGGATGCAGGGGCTCAGGGATTTGTGGATTTCCTGGAAGGAATCAATCATTTTATCAAACAAGGCGAAAAAGATGATGTAGACACCTCATCAATTGCCGAACCGGTGGATAATTTTGAAGTGGAAATGTCCGATGAATTTAGATATTGCACTGAATGCCTTGTGGCCGGAGATGATATCGACCGAATCAAACTCAAAGAACAATTGATGAATCTGGGTAGCAGTATCGTTCTTGCCGGTTCCAAAAAGAAAGCAAAGATCCACATTCATACGAATGACCCACAGGCGGTTTTCACCTTGGGGCACGAATATGGAACTCTTAGTGGCGAAAAAGCAGATGACATGCTGAAACAACAAAAAGATGCTCATGGAAGCCATGAAAAAATTGCAATTGTGGTAGATTCCGGCTGTGACCTTCCTGAAAATCTCATTGATGAATTCAATATCCACATGGTGCCCGTTCGTCTGAATTTTGGAGATGAACACCATGTGGACAAGGTTACCATCACCTCAGAAGAATTCTGGCACCAACTCCAAACTAACTCAATCCATCCGCAAACTTCTCAGCCAACACAGGGTGATTTTCGGCGACAATATCAGTTTTTAACCGGACATTATAATAATGTCATATCGATCCATTTGCCCGCTTCTGTAAGTGGTACCTTACAATCAGCGACACTAGCTGCAAGAGATGCAGAAGATTTACCCATTGAGTTAATCGATTCTCAAAACGGTTCAATAGGTATCGGGTTGATTGCTCTTAGGGGAGCCGAAGCAGTTAAATCAGGAAAAGCTAAAGAAGATATCTTGAAAATTATTCATCAGGCAGTTGAGAATACCACCATTTATATCGGATTGGAGACACTAGATTATGTGGTGAAAGGAGGTCGATTGTCTGCCAATAAAAAGAAAATCGCCAATTTGCTTCAAATTAACCCAATTCTCTCCTTTTCCTTGAATGGAATCAATTCAATAGGAAAAACTTTCGGATCCAAAAATAAGGCAGAAAAACTAGTAAAATTTGTTTCATCAAAATTACCGGACGGTCCTTATCGAGTGGGTTTAGCCCACGGAAATGCCCTGGAACTCGCTGAAAATGCCGAACATCATTTTGAATCTTTGGGAGCAGAAAAAGTAATCTCTACTGAGATTGGGCCAGCACTAGGCGTACATGCAGGTCCACAAGCACTGGTGATTGCCGTCCAATTGTTAAAGGATGATCTTTATGAATAATCCGAACTTTATTTTAATCTTGATCCTGTTTGCCAGTTATATTATTGGCTCTTTTCCCACCAGTATTATTATGGGACGAATCACAAAAGGTATTGATATTCGTGAGCATGGAAGTGGAAATGCAGGTGGTACAAATGTGTACCGTGTATTGGGCTGGAAACCGGCATTGGTTGTGGTTGTATTTGATATATTCAAGGGATGGCTCCCTGCAGCGTATTTAGCCAAAATGTTCTTTGATGCAACCCCACTTCCGGATCTGGGACTTTTTCAAATATTATGTGGGTTTTGCGCTGTTTTAGGCCATACCTATACAATCTTTGCAGGATTTAAGGGTGGTAAAGGTGTGGGCACCTTAGCTGGAATGCTTATTGCTATGTTCCCTCTGGCTGTGCCACTTTGTATACTGGTTTTTGCAGTTACTTTAATGCTGACAGGTTATGTGTCTGTAGGATCCATTATCGCTAGTACTTCCCTCCCGGTATTGTTACTGACGCTGCCAATTATTGGGATTGAACCTGCAGAACTATCACTTTTAATTTTTAGTTTGATGGTTCCATTTTTCATTATCTATACCCATCGCTCCAATATTTCCCGGCTTCGAAACGGAGAAGAAAACCGTTTTGAGAAAGCAATGATATTTAAAAATAAATCCTAAAATTTTTGCTGAATACCCCAATGGAGAGTTGGGGAATTCCATTTCCCATCTCGATAACCCCACCCTAGATCGATTCTAATAGCATCTACCATTGGAAAAGGAATCCTGATCCCGAATCCAGTTCCAGTCATGGGCTTCATATTTTGGAGATTAATCCAATCTTCAGCGATCATCCCAACATCGTAAAAAGCCACGAGACTCAATCCAAATTCAGTGCCATATTTTGTAGCATATTTGGGGATAACATCTTTTCTTAATTCTACGGAAGCATAAACAGACTCATGGCCAAAACGAAAAGATTCATCTCCTGAACTAAATAATTTCTGATTGGGTAAAGCCCAACCACGAACTGTATAAGAATCGCCAAAATAATTAAGCCAAACATCCTCTTTTTTTCCCCATTTTCTCTTGACCGTCCCGTTCAAGGCTAAAACTAATTTTTTCTCAGATTGATTCAGTTTAATAAATAAGGAATAGGATTGACGCCAAATCAAAAAAGAATAATCGGAAGGTTCAATCCCATTCATGAAATAAAAATAATGAGATACCAATACACCTTTCCCGGGATTCCAATAAACATTGCGGGTGTCATAATTAATAGATACCTGAGGAGAAAAGTAATAATAATAATCTGATACTGTATTATCATTGAAAAAGGACTTCTCTTCCAACTCAAAGCCTAGAGATGATTTTATTGATTCTCCAAACCATCGTCCAAAAGTCATTTGAAATGAGCCAACATCCAATTCACTATCTAAAAAATTGTGGCGAAAAAGAGATCTTCCTATCCCTAAAGATAGAGAAACATGATTCCCAAACATCCATGGATCAGCAAAATTAATACCGTAAGTATCCTGCCCACCGATACTCCCACCAAGCTGTAAAGTTTGATTTCTCCCACGGAAATTTTGAATGATCCATCCACCCGTAAGAGACCATCCCGTTTTTTCATCATAGGCCGGTAAAGCACCTGGTGGTGTTTTTTGGATGGATTCAGTAATGATAAATGATAGAATACCAGTGCCATCTTCCAAAGGGACAACCTTCCAACTTACTTCACTGAAAGTACCTAGATTATCCAGTCTGTCTCTATCTGCCTCCGCAATAATACTATCCAAAGGGACATTCAAAGAATGTTGGATTTCACGCACGATAACAAAGTCCATGGTTTTGGTATTTCCATAGAATTCAATGGAAGAAATTATAGGATAATATGCCCCACCATTTAGTAACGAACATAAAATAATTGGTAATAAAAAAAGGCCTTTATAAGGCCTTTTTTTAAGTTTGATCTCTAACACGGATTAAATATCGATTCCCTGTACCATCAAGCGTTTTTTGTATTCTATACCTTGTTTTGAATAGGTATCATCAATGGCTTTTTCAAGTTTATCATTTACCTTTAAACTCATTATTTCAACTTTGATATTCCGTTCATCTAATTCACGAACCTTATATGTGGATTTTTTGTCTTCATAAATATGCCATACACCATCGAATTCACGGGGAGTCCCATACTCCATCAATACCTTGTGCTTAATAATATCACCGGCAGTTAATTGCGGAAAACCTGTATCTTTCAATTTTACTTTTTTAGTGATCCCTTCTAGGATAAAGTGAGAATCATTGTTATTCGTAGTACTATAGATAAAATCCACATTTACAAACTCAAGGCGGATTTGCTCATGCGTCAGGCGGGATGTGTATTGAAATTCCACAGACGAGCGTTTGATCGGTAAGATAAAGCCTTCCTTGGTTGTGCGATTATCATCATGGTATATTACTTCAACGGTGGTGTCCGGAATAATTGAAAGAACTGCTGGGAGATTTGATTCCCATGGTGCCAACAATTCATCACGAAAGACCCAACCATCAGGAATTCGTTTTACAGGAATCACTGATTCAATATTTTTTCTGCCAGTGATTCTCGTAGATGACTTATCTACAACCGGTTCTTCTTGTTTATCCTTACTTTCATTTTTGTCGGAAGTTTTTTTACCGCCAAATAATTGTAACCCTTCACCTTGTATAGGTGCAAGGATTAACATAGCAAGAATGTATATAATTACTTTTTTCATAATATTTTTCTCTTTAAGGGAGGAGTGTTACCTCGAATTATTGGCACAATCAACCATTGGAATTTAGCAAACTTAACACAATGTTTTATAAAAAAAAAGGCTCTCTGAAAAGGAGAGCCTTTTTCAGTTAATATGGTAAAAGGACTATTTGCGGCCTCTTGCCATGGGTGAACGTGCAACATCTCCGTTCTTATCAATGAAATAGAGAAAACCTGATTCACGGGTTACATTTGCTTCTGCAACTTCTTCCGCATTTCCGCCGCCTTTCCCAGCACGGGCCATCTGTGAACGCCAAACATTGCCATTTTTACCTAGATAATACAAATATCCTTTATCTTTTTTTACGCCTGTAGAGGCTACTGTTTCAGCCATTTAAGACCTCCATTGTTAGTTTTGGTTTGTTTTTGGTAGTGGATAGAGAGAAAATCTCTATGCCCCTCGACGGAGAGTGTACAACTTCTCGTTGGTAAGTGTCAAGAATTTTCTCGTCGAGCACCCGACGAGAAAATTTTCAGGTTTTTTCAGTGTTTTTTTTGAATGATGAAAACCATCTGCTTGGTAACTTCTTATCCATAATTTTCTATTAAATTTAAATTAATGTCCCAATAGGTCCCGCCAGCAGACGGGTAGACAACTGCCACATCGCTCCCGAGTCTTACTTGGAAAATTTTATTGCCCCGGTAGCTCAATTGGATAGAGCATCGCCCTTCTAAGGCGAATGTTACAGGTTCGAGCCCTGTCCGGGGTACAAATTAAAAAAGGGGCATTTCTGTCCCTTTTTTAATATCATCTATTCTAAATGTTTATTTGCCAGTAATAATCTCTAGTAATTCTATTTCAAATATCAGAAGACTGTTTGACGGAATAAGTGGGGGTTTTCCACGAGCTCCATACCCCAAATTGGGGTGTATATAAAACTCAAACTTGGAACCAACTTTCATGAGTTGCAGCCCTTCTGTCCACCCTTTAATGACCTGATTCAGTCCAAAAGAAGAAGGCTCACCTCGTTTAATTGAATTGTCAAATTCTGCCCCATCAATAAGGCGACCGATATAATGAACTTTTACCTTATCTGTTTTTCCAGGTGATTCGCCATCACCTTCCAAGAGAACTTTATATTGTAACCCTGTAGGTGTTTCTTTTACATCTGAATTTTCAGTTATATTTTTATCTAAAAATTCATCTGCGGTTTTCAAATTTGTTTGTCCTGCTTCATTAGCTTTTTCACGAACAAATTTCTGGAGCGCAACCATCATCTCCCTACGTTGGTTTTTATCCAAAAGAACCGAATCCGTTTCTATTCCATCTAATAGTCCCGCCATAAAAAAGTCAAAGTCAATTTCAACTTTTTGTTGTTTTAGGTTAGTACCAAGATCTGCACCCAAAGCGTAACTGGTTGAATCTTTAAAAGTTGATAATGTCGTAACATTTGGACGTTTAGTATCCGTTCCACATCCGATTGAGATAAGGATGATTAATGGAAATATTCCATGTTTCATAGTGTTGTATCCTTTGATGATTAAATAGTTAAATAAGAAAATGAGAATTGGCTTATCGTGAATCTTGCGATTCAAAAACCAATAAAAATGCACCTGCCCCAATGGCGATTAAAGCTAATCCCAAAAGAGGGTGATTTCCGATGAATGATAATATTGTGGTGACAAATGACAATAAAATAATCGTCAATCCACCAAAAATGAGATACCATGCCAATTGTCTTTTTTGCATGTTTGAAGTCCCCTTTAAAACTGATCAATAGATTTATGACTCAATAGTGTTATGTTCGATACCTAAAAACTACAGAATTTTAACATATCATTATGCAATAATTCATGATTCCAACGACCGATTTTTCAATTCGTTCCCTTTTGGGTGGATTTGATAAAAATTTCACTTACGTGGTTACGTGTAGCAGAACCGGCGCTCAATTAATCGTGGATGCTGCAATAAAATTCAATCGAATTTCTCCATTGATTCATAATCAACCCTTGGCCATGCTCCTGACTCACACCCATGGTGACCATATCGCTTATTTGGGTCAGATTGTGAAAGCTTATCCAAAAATGATCGTTTTGGGTCATCCGGAAACAGAAAAATATCCGGGAAATATTAATTTTCAGCCTTTAAAACATAACCAGACTTTCAAAGTTGGTGAAATGTCCTTCATTGCACTTCATACACCGGGCCATTATTATGATTCAATCTGTTACCACTTGGATTCGATTTTATTTACCGGTGACACATTGTTTGTTGGCCGGACAGGACGGGTCATCTCGGCAAAAAGTGATATTGCCGCTCTCTACGATTCTGTGTATAATAAGATCCTGACGATGGATGGAAATACACGACTCTATCCCGGCCACGATTACGGAGAGAAACCAACCATTACGTTGAAAGAAAACATTAAAATAAGCCATCTGTTGCAAGCCAAGAACCTGAAAGATTTTCAACAAAGAATGGATGAATTTGAGCGCACCCGTAAACCAGGCTCATAACAATACACGAGGAATAGATATGAACCAAATTTTACTATCAATACTTTTTTCATTTTTACTTATTAATTGTAGTGGTAGCAATTCCGATACCAGTTGTACTGAATGTGGCGGTGGATTATTGGATGGTTACCTTTACAAAGAAGTCACGTTCACTGATATTGCAGGGCTTGCAGAAATTAATGTTATTGTTGATGTGGAAGTTGGTAAATGCATTCGATTTAAAATGGATGGAACGGATTTTTCCGAAGCAACACTTGTAGATGATTGTTGCTGTGTTGAATACCAATAAGTGATT
>Ga0209091_10002467_pt1 | contig 15573 bp, 16 predicted proteins | sample ArcticOcean_MG_C_6_FD_187438 | JGI IMG/M metagenome (GOLD analysis project Ga0209091, IMG submission 187438) | Marine microbial communities from western Arctic Ocean - ArcticOcean_MG_CB8_128 (SPAdes) (version 2) | ecosystem: Environmental > Aquatic > Marine > Oceanic | place: Arctic Ocean...
AAACCAAAAGAGACACACTATTAGATTCGGACCAGTTAAAAATAATATTGAAAATTGGTATTGACAATATACAAGTAGTTAATCCCGCCGGTACTATCTCAGAGTCACTCTGGAAAGCTATCGAGTTCACTCTTTTAGGTAAAAAAAATACGAAAATAACGGTTGAAGGGGAAGAAGATTTGGCTACATTAGCAGTGATTAGTATGGCTCCAGATGGGGCGAAGGTAATTTATGGGATGCCCGACAGAGGTATGGTAGTAGTTGATGTAAATCAACAATCAAAGATGAGGGCCAATAACTTTCTAAAACGTATGTTGGTTTGATAATATGGAACTTGAAATAAAAGAAAATATAGACAATCCGCTTCTCCACAGGAAGGAGATCCAATTGGTCGTTAGTCACGAAAATGATTCTACGCCTAAGAGAAATCAAGTTATAAGTGATTTATCTGAGCAATTAAAAACAAAGAAAGAACTCATTATAATTGACCATTTAAAGAACCAATATGGTAAAACTGAAACCAAAGGTTATGCTAAAGTTTATTCAAATGTAGAAGCCTTGAAAGCTATTGAAACTGAACCATCTATGGCCAGACATACAAACCTTGCTTCAGAGCCTAAGAAAGCAGAAAAGACTGCTAAAAAAGAGGACTAATAATGAAGAAAATAGAACAATATAAAATTTCAGATGGGAAAATTACAAGAAAAAGGCAATTCTGTCCTAAAGATTCTTGTGGTGCTGGCGTATTTCTAGCAGACCATAAAGATAGATTATCTTGTGGAAAATGTGGATATACTAAGTTCAAATCAGATTTAACTTAGCCAATTAATAATTGATTCTCGGAATATTAGAACAAATATTATTGCCCCTAGTGCTACCATAAATTGAGATATAATTACACATAATTTAAACAAACGAACCCGTTTATCGGGATCTTCCATTTGTTCAACTAGCCAATCCATTAATTTTTGATACGCTTAAGACCAAATATACTTTCTCTTTCAAGTTCCTCTAATCTGAATGAAATATATTTTGCAATCTCTTCTAAGTTTGGTATTACCTTAAATTCTAAAGCATTGACTCTTCTCTTAGTTGACTCAATCTCATCTAAAATCTTTTTCATAGTAGTCTCGCCTTCTGCCGCCAATATAATCATCTCAGATAGTTTTTCAAAAGCATGAACCGCCTCATCAACACGAATAGAAGTACCTATCAATCCATAACCTCTATCTTCTAACGATTTTTCTACAGATGTAACTTTAACGGAAGGAACAACAACGCCCATTATATTCTTTGAAGATAATTCAACCTCTGGAGACTTATTCAAACAATTAGCAGCTGATTCTAAAGCCGTTTTACCATCTGCAGCTACAGCTATGGATAACTTCTCCATGGCAGACATATACAAGATAGACAATTGACTTCGTAAATCTTTAACTTTTGGTAGAAGTTCAAAAAACTCCATAATCAAGCCATCTCTTTTCATCTTTAGAAGTTTATATCCTCCCTTAGAGAGCTTAATTTTACGCCTTGTCTCAATAAGCTCCATGCGAGTTGGCTTGACGTCTGCTATACTCATTTACTTATTTCTTCCTGTATGCTGGATGGTATTTTTCTAATGTCTTACGATCAATTCTCGTAAGGGCTGATTCTGGTAACTTACTTAGCATGTCCCAACCAATTTCAAGTGTATCTTCGATTGTACGGTTTTCTTCACGCCCTTGAGTAACAAACCTTTCCTCGAATTCATCGGCAAACTCTAGTAATTTTTGATCTCTTTCAGAAAGAGCTTCTTTACCTACAATGGCTACTAAACCACGTAAATCATTACCTTCTGCATAACCCGCATAAAGTTGGTCACTAACTTGTTTGTGATCTTCTCTTGTTTTCTCATCACCAATACCTGCATTCATTAAACGAGATAAAGAAGGTAAAACAAAATTAGGTGGGTATATTCCCTTACGATGCAAGTCTCTTGAAACCACAATTTGTCCTTCAGTAATATAACCAGTCAAATCAGGAATTGGGTGAGTAATATCGTCACCTGGCATTGTCAAAATAGGAATCTGAGTTACAGAACCTGATTTACCCTTTATCAATCCAGCACGTTCGTATAACTGAGCCAAATCAGTATACATGTAACCGGGATAACCACGCCTTCCTGGAACCTCTTCACGAGCTGCCCCAATTTGACGAAGTGCCTCACAATAATTAGTCATATCTGTAAGTATAACAAGAACATCATATCCTTTTTCAAAAGCCAAATATTCTGCAGTTGTAAGTGCCATTCGTGGGGTTATCAATCTTTCAACGGCAGGATCACTAGCTAAATTCATGAAAACTGCAGCTCTACTCAAAGCTCCAGTTCGCTCGAAATCAGCCATGAAATACTGAGCTTCTTCATCAGTGATACCCATTGCACAGAAAACTACTGCAAAATCTCGATCGGTACCCAGAGTTTGAGCCTGACGTGCAATCTGTAATGATATGTCATTATGCGGAAGGCCAGCTCCCGAGAAAATAGGTAATTTCTGACCCATAACCAAAGTATTCAATCCATCAATAGTTGATATCCCTGTTTGGATAAATTCTAATGGTGAAGCTCTTGAATATGGATTAATTGCAGCCCCAATAATTTCTTGCCTTTTTTCAGGAATAATTGGTGCTCCACCATCTATAGGTTCTCCAGCCCCACTCATTATTCTTCCTAACATATCTTTTGAAAGATTAATCTTAATTGTTTCACCTAAGAATTTAACACCTGATTGTTTATCAATACCTGAAGTTCCTTCAAAAACCTGAACAACTACAATATCATGTGAAGTATCAAGCACTTGTCCACGTTTGGTAGTTCCATCCGGAAGTGATATGTGTACAAGCTCCCCAAAAGAAACTGGTTCTGTCTTCTCAACAAAGACTAAAGGCCCAGATATCTCTCTAATTGTTTTATATTCTTTCTGCATCTATGCTTCCTCCATTAATTTAGTAAAGTTCTCAACTAGGATCTTGTCATATTTTTCTAGAAGTTCGACCATATTAGCCTCGAATTTTGATCTACCTATATCCTCAAGGACTGGAAGGCCAATTACTTTCTCAAACTCTACTCCACTGTTCATTGCTTTTTCAGCCAGATCTTTGTAATGAAGTATGATTCCTAAAAATTTGGATTGACTGGATATTTCACAATACGTATCTACATCATGAAAAGCATTCTGTTGCAAGTAGAATTCACGTAACATTCGTCCTACTTCAAGAGTCAACTGCTGATCTTCAGGCAACGCATCAGAGCCAACTAACTGAACAATTTCTTGTAGTTTAGCTTCTTCTGTTAAAACGGCCATTGCTACTTTGATACTATCATTCCATTCTTCACCTGCATTCTTCGAATACCAATCTTCAAGACTGCGATTATAGAGTGAATAACTATTCAACCAATTGATTGCAGGAAAATGCCTCTTTTGGGCTAATTTAGAATCAAGAGCCCAGAAAACTTTCACTATCCTCAAAGTATTCTGTGTAACTGGTTCAGAGAAATCTCCACCCGCTGGAGAAACGGCACCAATTACCGTTACTGAACCTGTGTCATTATTCATAGTCTGAACACGACCTGCACGCTCATAGAATTCCGACAATCTAGCGGCCAAATATGCAGGATATCCTTCTTCACCGGGCATTTCTTCAAGACGTGAAGAAATTTCACGCATAGCTTCAGCCCAACGTGATGTTGAATCAGCCATCATGGCAACATCATAACCTTGATCACGGTAATACTCAGCTAATGTAATTCCGGTATAAACTGAAGCTTCACGTGCCGCTACAGGCATATTAGAAGTATTTGCAATCAATATTGTTTTATCCATTAAAGGTCCACCAGTTTTAGGATCTTTCAAATGAGGGAAGTCAGTTAAAACTTCAGTCATTTCATTACCTCTTTCACCACAACCAACATAGACCACAATCTGAGCATCTGACCACTTAGCTAATGTTTGTTGAGTAACCGTTTTACCAGTTCCGAAACCACCCGGAATTGCCGCAGTACCGCCCTTAGCTAAAGGAAAAAGACCGTCTAATGTTCTAGTACCTGTGATTAACGGAATATCTGGCCTAAATTTCTTATTATATGGTCTTGGAACTCTTACTGGCCAAAGATGCATTAATTTCAAACCAGTTCCATCGTCCAATTTACCTATTATATCATCCACAGTATACGTACCTTTCTTGAGTTCCATAACCTTTCCTGAGGATAGTGGAGGGACTAAAATTTTATGAGTAATAGTCGGAGTTTCCTGAACAGTACCAAGCATTTGTCCACCATTAACGGTTTCGCCAACTTTAATGGTAGGAATGAAATCCCATTTCTTGGTATGATCTAAACCAGGAGCTGTGACTCCTCTCTCAATATAATCTCCCATTTTTTCCTGCAGTACAGGTAATGGCCTTTGAATACCATCATAAATCGATGTGAGAAGGCCAGGGCCTAACTCAACGGATAGTGGTTCCCCTGTATTCTCAACAGGTTCTCCAGGTCTGACTCCAGACGTATCTTCATACACCTGAATTGTAACATCATCATTTTCAAGACCAATGACCTCACCCATCAATTTTTCGTGGCCTACTAGTACCACATCATACATACGAGGTGAAACACCTCGAGCCGTTACAACCGGCCCTGACACTCTATATATTTCTCCTTTTACTTCCATAGGTCAACTCCTACTGCTGTTTTGATACGATCTCTAAGACCTTCATCAACTTCAGCTCCGATGGCTATTACCGTCGGTTTTACACTATTACTTAACTTCTTACGTAAAGAAGCCTCTAACTCTTTCCAATCCTCGTCGTGTATAACAAGAACTCCAATCTCTTTATCTTTTAATGCAGTTTGAATTGCATCATCAACGGGTACTTCTTCACTAACATTAAACCACTTCTCAATGCCTACCAATCTAAAACCAATTGTAAATAAATCATTTCCAACAACTCCAATCTCCATTTTACACCACCACCAATTCTTCTATTTTCTCATTGGAAAGACCAATCTGTTTACCACGGACAATTGCCCTCAGGTTACGAACTTCTCTTTCCTTTTTCAATAAATAGTCAAGAACTGGTAAAATTGATAATGGATAAAGATAAGAAAATCTTTTTGAACGAGTAGCTATAAATTCATCTAAAGCATGTACACAAGAATTTAAGTCAGGTTCATCGCCTTTGATATAAGGTAAAATATAATCCTGGAATTTAGATCCTTCTAACATATTAGATAAATCTGATAGAGTTTGTACTGAAGACAATAAATCCACTTTCAGTGTACCTCCATTGATTAAAAGCTCCTTGTGACCCTTTATACCTCTGTGACGCATACGCAATACGGTTTTTAAATTTGCAATATCTAACTCCAATTGAATGAAATTATGATAAACTTCAGCCTCTGGACCGCCCGAAGGTAAATTATCTACCAAATCGCTATAATATGTTAAATCTAAAGCATCTTCTAAAGGTTGAAGACTATCTGTGCTACGTCCTTCACTTGCTTTTCTAAGTGTTGGATAATAGCTAGTCCCTTCTAACATAGTAATCGTTTCCTCAATAGATTTAGAATCATACAACCTACCATACAATTCTTTATCTGAATTATTAAGTGGACAAACAAGCCTTTCTATATCTTCAGGAGACATATTCTGATTTATCCCCCTCAATATATTCTTTAAATTTTCAACTCGATATTTCTCTGCATAAATAGTCAGTATCTCACGAAGCTGGCCAGTGCTAAAGCTAAGAAAATCGCCGATGTTTTCTGCCAAGTTATCAACTAAAGCAGTTTCAATCAAATCAGCACCACTCAACTTTGAACCATAACGATCTATTTCTCTACGATATTCCAAATCTTGAATATATCTAGCTATCTCAGATAATTCAAGGTTCAAAAGCTGATTATAAGCTTCTGGAGGAAGTAAGCGTGAGCGCCTAGAACGGGCTCTTGTAGCTACGTAAGCATAATTGCTCATTTAGTGAACAATACCTCACTGACTAAAGACAAATTATCTTGCCAAGCTCTTTCGACTAAGGTTACAAATCTAAAATCTAGCCTAAAATCTACAGCTTCTATAATAAAACCAATCTCATCAATGTTTCCACCATGAGACAATTTACTTATTTCCTTAAAGATAGAGCTATCCTTCTTACGGCAAAATAATTCACCTTTATTAGGAACTCCTTCTAAAAGACGAGAATATATATTCTTCAATTCTTTGGAATTAAGATTCTCCAATTTTGACATAGCTATAGCCTTGGTAGACGAAAGTAATTCTTTTTGAATTTCTAATTGATTTCGTTTAACTTCTAATTCTGCAGAAGGAATCTCTTGCTGCCTCAATTGCTCAATTTTTCTAGAAGACTCAACCATAATTGAACCTGCAACGTTTTTAGCTTCAACTGAAGCCTCTTTCATTTTAGACTCGACAATGTTTACTGTCTCTTTGCGAATTGCTGCAGCTTTCTCTCGGCCAGTCTCTTCGACTTGCTTGAGAATTTCCTCAAGACCCATTCTAAGCGCCTAATACGAATATGAGCAAAGCCGAAATAACCAAACCAAAGATAACAACGGTTTCAGGAATAGCTGTGAAAATTAAGCCATTCGTAAAATTCTTGTCGTCTTCTGCAACTGCACCAACGGCAGCTGAACCAATGTTGCTCTGAGCTAAGCCAGTTCCAATACCGGCTAGTCCAACAGCTAGGCCTGCTCCGATAGCAATGTATCCTTTAGCACTCCATTTCGCTGCTTCTACTGTGTTTATGTTGTCGTCTGCTTGAGTTGCCTCACCATCTGTTGTGGTTGTGTCCTCTGCTGCGGATACTGCTGGCATTGCCAACAATGTTAAGAAAAACATTGCTGCCAAAAGGTATAGGTTGTTGTTCATGGTTGTACCTCGTTTTCTTTTGTGTACTTTCGATTATAACCGAAAGGATCGTAAAGTGTGCCTCCACCGTGCACGAATTTAGTAAAGAACTCGACATATTGCAATCTTAGCGAATTTATGCCGGTTCCAATTATTCCAAGTGTAAACACTGTTAAGTGCCCTATTAATAAAATTGAAATTGATACTATTGCCATTATTCCTTCTAGGCCTATTAAATTAAAAGCTATGAAGTTTACTGTAAAAGCTAAACCATAATCACTGAGACCAATAGCCCCAATACGAGCATAAGAAATAACATTGGAAAACACAGTCGGAAATTCTAAAATTCCAACAATACCCTCTCCTAAAACCGCAAGAGTTAGCCCAATAAGTAATACTACAATTCCCAACAGTTTAGTAAATTCAGGTAATAGACCAACTACTGAGACCAAAGCAATAACGCCACCCCAAAGAATCAAAAGAAATGACATTTTAGAATATAATGCGTGTTTAAAGTTATGATGCCTTAACTCATTAATAAAACCAAGAATAAACCCTAATGATACATGAAAGAAACCAATTACTACCGATGATAAAAGCATTAGTTGAGCACCATATGGGCTGAATTTATGTATTGGCAATTGCCAAGGAGGGTGAGGATTATCAATTAATGGAACATTAAATGTAGGTCCAAAATGTTCTCCAAACACAAATGAAGTAAATCCGAGATAATCATTTCCAATTAGATAAAAAGTCTGTCCAAATGCTTCTGCAAAAATAAAAGTTCCAAAGAATAACGTCCACACTCCCGCCATCCTGAGAATTTTACCAAGAGCTGCTATTTCATTGGAATAAGCAAATTTAGTTATTATAAATTGACCGAATAAAATATAGGCTAAACCATAACCAGCATCACCTACCATTAGACCAAAAAATAAAGGATAGGTCAGAAATATAATTGCAGTAGGTTCAAATTCCCAATGCTTAGGAGTACTGTAAAGTTTAGTAAATAATTCAAATGGTTTCATGATTTCAGGATTGTCTAATTTAATAGGTGGTTCAGCATCACTTTTTTCACCAACTTCATAATAAACATCTAACTTCTGTAAAGCTTGCTGAAGATCCGAAACTGAACGGGTAGGAACCCAGCCATCCAAAACAAACATATTATCAGTTGTAGCTAATTTAAGAGGTAAAGTTGACTTCTCTGATAATGCTGAATAATGCTCTTCACATGCTACTAACCAATCACCATGCCTAGTAGATATGGCCTGAACCTCGTGATCCACTGCTTCTTTTTCATTATACAATTTTGAAAGATTAGAGTTTAATTGAGATTTAACTGTTGAAGGCATACCTGAAACTAAAGGTACATCAATAGACCGAAAGCCTTGATCTAGAAGAATACGCTCAACTTCTTCAGAAGAATTAAGAGAAACAAAGACTATTGTTATATCATTAGATTGTATAATTTCAATATCTTTCATTTTATTTAATGAACTCAAGTCTGAATCTTCAGGAATATTTCCCGCAAAAACTTGCATACTTGAATAACCACTTAATAAATCTAAATCTAAATCAATATTTTCAAAATATTCTACCTGTTCTAATTGAGAAGTTAATTCTTCAATTTGCCTATCAAAATCTCTTTGCTTATCATTTAATTTATGAGCCTGAGAAGCTATATTATTAATTTCACTAATCTCTTTCTCAATATCCGAAACTAATTTTGGAATTGTAGAAGTTGCAGGTGAAACCTCTAGTAACTTGATAACTGAACGTATTTTTACCAATAATTCTGAGGTCTGAGCACCATAACTTAATGAAGATCCTATCTTAAACCCATCATCCTCATTGTTATAATCAATTAAATGAATTAATTGATGCCTGTCTAGTAAATTAGATAAATCAGATAGATTCTGTTTATGACCGCTTATGGTCATACGCGACATTTTTTCAGACTTAAGCATTAAGATAAACTCTCCAAAAAAGTATCTACAAATTTTTGAGATGCTGCATTTATTCGGTCTTCAGCCTTAGCCTTCATCCCTAAATTGCTTTTTTCACCGTTTTTAAGAATTATTGCTTTCTGCCCGTTTATTTCTTCCATAGCTGCTTCTATTTCTATTTTAGATTTTCTTTCTGCAGATTTTCTTTCTTTAGAAATCAATTCTTCTTGGTCTAGAGGTATTCGATTCTTAGCTGAAATCTGCTCCAGTTCGGCCTTTTCAACCTCAGTACTAACTGACGATTCAGCTTGCTTAATCTTCTCCAATAAGTTGGTTCTGGACATGGCTTAAATAAATAGTGTATTTGCAGGGTAATAGGTCTATAAAAGAATACGGCCAGAAATAACTGCTTCTAAACCTTGTTTTGATAGCATGTAATATTAAATTCCCTACTCTGGTAGCAAATCCTCGGGCCCGTAGCTTAGCCTGGTTAGAGCACCCGGCTGATAACCGGGAGGCCACCGGTTCAAATCCGGTCGGGCCCACCAATGAATTGTTTTAACTTGCTACGATTATCGCCATCAATTGGAAATTTTTTACCTAACTTATAATCAATCATTACAACTACGCTATCTGCATTTGCAACTGCATTATCTCCATTCACCTTGCTATACAGTTCATGTGCAATACCAAATGAAGTATTGCCTATATTTGTAACTCTAGTCTTTACGGTAATTATATCGGGATATTGAACTGGTATCCTATAATTTATATTAAAATTCGCAAGAATAGGACCTATACCATCTTCTTCCATAATATCTTTCATCTTTAGTGATTTTAAGTCCCATACTTTACGAAATAATTCAACTCTAGAAGTCTCACACCATTTCAAATATATTATATTATTTACATGACCAAAGTCATCCATATCACCCCACAGAACTGGAAGCTCAGTAATTATCGGCCAATTATTCACACTAGACCTGAGAATTTACTCTCACTATTAAAACCTTCATCAGGCATAGACATAATTGTCTTGGAACCTGATGAAATCGATATTGCCCTGAATAAGGTTTCAGGCAAAATCCTCTCGAAAAAGAAACGCCCAGTAATTATTTTATGCTTATAATAATCATCTATACTTTCTTTTGAAAAAGCCACCTTTAACATGAGTAACCACATATAACCCATAACAACAATTCCAAATTGTTTAAGATAATCTGTAGCTCCAGCACCTATCTCATAAGGATTGGAAAGACCTTTTTGCGCCATAAACAATGTTGTTTTTTGCAACCCCTTTAATGCTTTCTCGAAAGGAACAATAAATTCTTTCATATTTGAATCTTCTTTATTTACATCAATAAAAGCTAATGCAGGATGAAAAAAACGCCTCAAAAGTCTACCCATATTTTTAGGCATCTTACGTCCAGCTAAGTCTAAGGCTTGAATTCCATTTGCCCCCTCCCATATAGGTGCAATACGAACATCTCGAGAAAACTGCTCCATGCCAAACTCTTTGATGTATCCATGCCCACCATGAATCTGCAACATATCATAACTAATTTCAACCCCAAACTCAGTTAAAAGTGATTTGATTATTGGAGTCATTAACTCTACTAAATCATGATTTTCTTTACGGATTTTCTTATTTGGATCTTTCTCCGATTTGTCAATAGCTAATGCAGTCCAACAAGACAACATACGGCCAGCATCAATCAAGGCTTTCGATCTTAAGAGCATACGCTTAACATCAGGATGAACTATCAAAGGATCTGCTTCTTTATCTGGATTTTTAGGCTCTTTTAAATCTCTACCTTGTAACCTATCTTTAGCATAAGCCAATCCATTTTGATACGAAATTTCAGATATTCCAAGGCCCTGTAATCCAACTGAAATTCTTTCATGATTCATCATAGAAAACATTGCAGCGAGTCCCTTATGGGGTTCTCCAACTAAATATCCTGTTGCATTTTCAAAATTAAGAGTGCATGTAGCTGAACCGTGTACTCCCATTTTTTCTTCAATAGACATGCATTTGACACCATTTCTATCGCCTAAACTTTTATCATTATTAACTAAAAACTTAGGAACTAATAAGAGGCTGATACCCTTTACTCCCTTAGGTGCGTTAGGAAGTCGAGCCAATACTAAATGTATTATATTTTGAGCCAAATCATGTTCTCCTGCTGAAATAAAAATCTTTTCACCATTTACCACGTATTCACCATCCTTAACTGGCTCTGCCTTAGTTCGAATTAAACCTAAATCAGTCCCACAATGCGCTTCTGTTAAACACATAGTTCCAAACCATCGTCCTGCCAAAAATTCAGGAAGATAAGTCTCTTTTAAATCCTCACTACCGTGATTATTTATGCAATGATAAGCACCTTTAGTAAGTCCCATGTAAATTCCTAGAGACATATTTGAGGAGCAAGATACTTCATCTGAAAAAACACTAATTGGAGTAGGAAATTCCATACCTCCGTATTTTTGATGACCAAAAAGGGAGGTGAGCCCAGATTCAATAGTAGCCTCTGCTGCCCGTTTCATACTAGGTGGTAAAGTCACATTTCCATTTTCAAACTTAGCACCGATCGCGTCACCATCTCTATTTGATGAAAGCCATACTTCTTCTGAAAGTGTTGAAAATTGATCTGCAATCATCTCTATTGTCTCCCATGTTGCTTCTTCAAAGCCTTCATAACCTTCAATCTGTTTTTCAAAATCTAAAACCTCTCTCAAAATAAACTCATACTCTCTCTTTGGTGCTTTATATTGTACCATAATTAATTCCTCAATGGTTTTCCAGTAGTTAGCATAGACTCTATTCTATCCATGGTTTTTTCGGTCTTCATTAAAGCCATTATTCCTTCTCTTTCCATTTCTAGAATTTTATCATCTGAAACTACTTCAGTGGGATCGGTGTCCCCTCCTGTCAAAATATATGCGAGATGCCCAGTTACGGTTACATCATGAGGTGTTGCATGACCTGCCTTTACCAAATCATTAACTGCAAGATCTAAAGTAGCTTTACCAGAAGGCCCAGCTAGTGTGTGATCTTGGGGTAATGGCGCTTTGTAATTTTTAACCAAACTTAAACACTTTTGTTTAGCATCATGCAATAAACGAGATCTATTCATAGTGATACCATCGCCAGAATTTAAAAATTTTAATGATTTTGCCTCTTGGGCACTTGTACCAACTTTAGCAGTTCCTATATTTTGAAATATTTTTACTATAGATGCCATGGGGCCTTTAGGTTGATTCGGATCATTATTCCATCGTGTAATCATTTCTTTACAACCACCCCAGGCTGGAACCAAACCTACACCTACTTCTACTAAACCAATATAGCTTTCAGAATGCGCTTGAATAGAATCACAAGCTAATAAGACTTCACAACCACCTCCAATTGCTAATCCAGATGGTGCTCCAACCACTGGGAAGTTTCCATGTTTTAACATCATAAAGGTCATTTGGCCGCCAAACACAAACTTTTCAGCCTCATCCCAGGCTCCAACATTAGCTACAAAACTAGATAGGCCTAAATTTGCTCCAGCTGAAAAATTAGAACCATCATTCCCAATTACTAATCCTTTGAAATCCCCCCTTTCACAAAGAGATGAGGCCTCACTTAGAACTTCCATTATTTGTGGATCCATAGCATTCATTTTACTATGAAATTCAGCTAATAAGATATCATCATCCATGTTCCATAAACTTGCGGATGAATTTCTAAATATTGGGTTTTGTCCTCTCTTAATCTCCTTTACACTTAAATGACCTTCTAAATTTTCTATTTGACTATAACTTCCATCAATATTGAAGTATGAGCTTACTTCATCATTATCATCATAAAAATTTTTAGTCCCTACTTTTGTTAATAAAACTGGAACGTCAAGACCATCTTCAATAAGCTTAGAAACAAACCAAGAAGGTCCTAAATCATCTAACATTTGGAATGGACCTTTTTTCCAAAGAAAACCATTCTTCATTGCATTATCTACATTTACTATATTTTCTGTAATTTCTGGAACTAAAGAAGCCGCATAGCTAAGTGTTTTGGAAAGAACTTTCCAAGCATACTTACCTCCTTTATCATCAAATTCAACTAATGCTCTAAGGCCTTTTCTTGCAGCTCTAATACTTTCTAAATTTGATTTAGTTGAAGTATAATATTCCCCCGTTTTTAGATTCCGACTTTCCTTAATCCGATTTCCATTACTACTATTTATGCGATAAAAGCCACCTTTGCCTTTACGCCCAGTGTATCCCGATTCAACCATCTCTTTCAATAATAAATCTATACCTAACTTAGATTGTTCTTTGACTCCTAAATTATATTTGTCATTATTAGGTAAATTATGCGATAAACTTTCAGTTACGTGTGGAATTAAATCCAATCCGACAACATCACCTAATGCAAAAACTCCGGTTTTAGGAGCACCTATGGGCCTTCCCATAATTGCATCAGCTTCATCAACTGTAAGACCTGCCTTGAAAGCTTCAACCATTGCAGTAAGTGACCAAAACATTCCAATTCGATTACCAATAAAACCAGGAGTATCATTACAGACTACCACCTCCTTACCTAATTTGATATCGCAAAATTCAATAATAGTTTCTAGTTTTTTATTGTCTACTTCTTTACCTGCTACAACCTCTAATAAGCGTAAATATCTTGGAGGATTGAAAAAATGAGTTATAAAAAAATCCTTGGCAAATGAACTTGACATACCCTCAATCAACTGCTTTCTAGGTATGGTTGAAGTATTCGAAGTTACAATGGAAGATTTCTTACGGAATTGCTCAATTTTTCTAAAAACATTATGTTTTATTTCTAATTTTTCAAGAACCACTTCAATTATCAAATCTGAATCACTAATCAAATCTAAATCATCTTCTAAATTGCCAGCAGTTATCAGATCGGCATTATCGGAATGCATTAATTGTGAAGGACTACCAAGTTTTACTGGTTTTAGCATCTTAGATATTGCAGACTGAGAAATTATATTCCGATTTACAGCCCCATCAGGTACAATGTCTAGTAAATTTACCGGAAGGCCGGCATTAGCAACTTGAGCCGCAATGCCACTTCCCATAAGTCCGGCACCAATAACTGTAACTTTTTCTATCTTCATTCTGATTACGCCCTCTCAAGTACTGTAGCACAACCTTGACCTCCGCCAACACACATTGTTGAAAGTGCATAACGTCCACCCTCCGTTTGAAGCAAAGAAGCAGCTTTACCAGTAATTCTTGCACCACTCGCACCTAATGGATGACCTAAAGCTATAGCACCTCCATGAACATTTAATTTGGACATATCTATACCTAATTCTTTGACACAAGCCAAACTTTGAGCTGCAAAAGCTTCATTCATCTCTATAATATCGATATCTTTAAGATCTAAACCGGCTCTTTCTAATGCCTTCATAGAAGAAACTACGGGACCTATTCCCATTATTTCAGGACTACAGCCTGAAATTGCCATTCCCCGTATATAAGCCATAATCTCTAAATTATTTGACTTTGCATAATCTTCTGAACAAACTATCACCGCTGAAGCTCCATCTGTCAAGGGCGACGATGTTCCCGCTGTTACTACACCTTCTTTATCGAATGCTGGTTTTAATCCAGCCATAGACTCTAAACTAGTTTTAGGACGAATACAACCGTCTACTTTGACATCACCTATAGACACTATTTCATCATCAAGCTTTCCTTTACTTTGAGCCTCAAAGGCTTTTTGATGACTTTCAAGAGCCATCTCTTCTTGTTCTAAACGAGAAATTGAATGTTTTTTAGCTAAATTTTCAGCAGTATGCCCCATTCCAATGTAGGCATCCATATCAACTAAACTAGGATTCAACATTGGATTAAATCCAGGCATTGGAACTCTTGACATTGATTCCACACCACCAGCAATAAACAGATCACCAGAACCAGACATAATGGAACCTGCAGCTTGATGAATCGCCTGCATTGAAGAAGCACAAAACCGATTGACAGTAACGCCACCAACACTCATTGGTAATCCCGAAAGAAATACTACATTTCTAGCTAAATTCATCCCCTGTTCTCCTTCTGGAAATGCACAACCTAGTATCAAATCTTCTACTTCTTCTGTATTAATGCCTGATTTTTTAATTAATTCCCTAATTACATTTCCTGCTAAATCATCTGGCCTTACTCGCCTTAATTCACCTTTACTGGCTTGCGTGAAAGCTGAACGTGCATAACCACATATTACTACATTGTTCATCACAATATAATTTACCATTACTATATAAAGCTAATTAATTTCATTAAATTTGTGAAACATTTATATACCTATACTTAAATTTATAGATATGGAAAGGTTATCTCAAACCGAAAAATTAATCTCAGAAAAACAAATCCGAATCTTAAAACAATTAGGACTTACGGAAGATGAAGCAAAAATCTATCATGTTTTACTTGTATCAAAAGAATCGACTGTTGGTAAAATAAGTAGATCTATTAATTTTTCAAGAGCTAAAATATACGGAATAATTGATAATTTACTATCTGAAGGAATAGTCCTAGAAGGAAATAAACATCCAAAAACTTACACACCAGTAGATCCTTCACAAATTTCAGAAAGAAAGCTAAGAGAAGTAGAAGAAGCTTCAAAATCAGTTCAAACTGAATTGTCTCCATTGTACCAATCCAGACCTATTGACTATTTAGAAACCGTAACTGTT
>Ga0209091_10002470_pt1 | contig 15554 bp, 21 predicted proteins | sample ArcticOcean_MG_C_6_FD_187438 | JGI IMG/M metagenome (GOLD analysis project Ga0209091, IMG submission 187438) | Marine microbial communities from western Arctic Ocean - ArcticOcean_MG_CB8_128 (SPAdes) (version 2) | ecosystem: Environmental > Aquatic > Marine > Oceanic | place: Arctic Ocean...
AATAAATAGTTTTTCAAATCTAATTTATGCATATTATTCATTCCTTTTAAATTTTTTATAGTTGTCTAATAGAGATAAAATGTTTTTAGTTTGGACCTCATTATCTCCAATATGGATTATAATATCATAAATATAATTTTCAATTTTTCCACTATATTTATCTCTGTAATATCTTTTAATCGCTTCAGTTTCAATTGATATAGGTTTTCCATCAGAACCTCTAGGTCTAAAAACAGGATTAGGAATATTAAAATGAATGCATCTCATAATATAATTATCAGAATTATATGTATCAAATCTCTTTACCTTTTTATGATGTAAATCAGTAAAAAAATCTATTTTTCTATTTATACTTCTTTCTACTGCCCCATCAATTTTGTATATTTCCCTTACAAACTCTTCAAAATCTTCTTTATTTGTAAAATTATAATCTGCATATTCTAATATTTCATATTCTGAAGATAATTCCTCTACTATGTCTTGAAAAAAATCAATTGATGGAGGCCACAAATTCATAATAAATCTCATAATCTATCATTTATTAATCACCTATTTAAAGTTTCTTTATAAATAAAACTTAGTAGTATATAATAGACCCTATATTTTAGCGATATTGGATTGTATTTTCAGAAAAATATTTAAATAAAAAAAACCCCCACCCAAATTAGGGAGAGGGAAACTCAAATCCCCCTCAAGGGTTTTGAGACTTGAAACTTGCTAACCTACTTTTTATTCAGTAGTAGTATTCACTATCCATTAGCGCACTACTACCAACTGGTAGATAGCCGAAACCTAGCGGGTCTCCTGGAAGTAGCATAGTAGCCCCAAGTGCTGCAACTAATACACCACTTAGACTTAGTGGAGTCAAAGTGAATCCACCCATACTTACAAGTTCGGTATTAACCCACGAACCTACCATTCCAGCGAAACCTGCAGTTACAAGCCCAACGCCAAGGAGAGCGACACCAATAATTACACTTCTTGTATTCATTTTATCATCACCACCATTCTGCTTCATTCATTTCCATCATTCCTCTAGGTAAGCAGCAAGAAGTAAGGAGGCAAGCGCCACCAACTGTTGCTACTGCACCTAGTGCCTGTAGTGGAGTTACTCCAACTACTGGCAGAGTCATGGAACCAAATTTACTTTTACTGAAGAATCCAATTAGAGGCCATTCTGAATGAAAATCAAATTGGTGAATACCAATAAGAGTCATTACACCTGCGAGAGCCAGTTGACCCTCTCTTGCTTCTGTCCAGTTACACATTTTATTTATCATCATTTAAATCACCTTATTGTCCTATGACACTCCCATTGCCGATTGAACCTTGCACATGGTTGCCTAATATAGCATTAGGGAGGGGGGACCATTGTTCTGCGCTTCCAACCCATTGGTCTACACTAGGGCCTGGAACCATCATTCCTGCATCTGTGTGTGACTTCCAAGGGTCTTCAATACCAGACATCATAGTATTAGTCCAAACAGGACCTGTCTCGTCTATAGTAGGGTCTCCTCCACTATTAGAATTTGCTGGAGCATATGCATGGTCTGCATTCCACTCTTCTTGATAATCTTGACCTTCTGCTGCATGGCCGACAACTCTTCCGTCATCACCATGTCCAACTAGGTTAGCATCTGATTCTTCAGCACCTAGGCCGAATGTAGGTAGTCCTGCTTCAACTAGGAGTCTTCCGAGACCCATACCTGCAATAACTACACCTGAAATTTGAGTTGCACTTCTTAGGGCTGGTCTTTGAACTCTTCCCATAAGGCCATAGCCATAAAGTCCAGCACCGATTAGGAACTGAATTGAGGATGCGGCAATATTACCGATTTTTCCTGAGAATGAGATTCTTGAAGCAACAACACCACCAAGTGTAGCGCCGACAACAATACCTGCGATACTACCATATAGGGTTTCCATTTGTGCTGCGCCGAGTGCGATTTGTGGGAGTTCCTGTGCCGTTTCTATTAGTTCCATTTTAGTTCACCTTCATTGTTTTGCTATATTTTATATTGCCTCAAACGACTATATAAAGACTCCTACCTAAAACCTCCTAGTCTTATGTAGTTTAACGCCATTCATATTTACGCTAGGATTGTGATTTAAATTACCAATAGATGCAGTAAGAGGATTTGAGACCCTATTACCTAATGTATCGAAATTAGAATTATTAATTGTTGCAGGAGTCCAAGCATTACCTCCTAGGTGGGAGGCATTCTTAACTAATTCGGCCTCAAATCCAGTTTTAGGGTTTCCTGCAAGTAGGATATTCATCCCATTTGAAATTTTAGCATGGCCTTCTGCACCCAACCTATCTACAGTTTCTGAACTATATGATAAGGGAGTAATAGTAGTAATTGGGTTATTCAACATACTTACAGATTGAGAGATTGGAAATCCCGTTTCAGCACCTTGTTTAGTGACGGTATGTAATTCATAAGTTCTTCCATAATTAGAAACTACGCTGTGCATGGCATTCTTCATGATACCACCTTTTAGGCTATTTTGAATTGCAAGGTCTAAATCCATAGTTATAAGTTATTGTTTTTGATATTTAAAGATTACTTAATAACCAAGTTCAGGTATTGCCAAAGGTTGATGATAGCCTAATTTATATATGATGTGAATTATAGATGCTGCAAGTTGATTAAAGTTATTAATATCAGAGAGGAAATAAGTATCATCTAAATCTAGTTCTTCGTATCTATGGTTATATGTGGCACTATGCTTTATTTTTTCTAAAACTGTAGTCAAACTCCACCTATCATATTTCAAAGAATCTAAATAATAATAATTTTCTATATAAATCTCAGAACCTCTATGAATTACTTCAACTAAATATAAATCTTCAACCTCTCCATCAATCAATGTATGATTTTTCAAACCTACATTACTAAACAGTATATTATAGTTATTCTCAAAAACTTTAGTATCCTCATAATCTCTATTGACATCAGACCAATATCTAATACTCATCCAATCTCCCAACTCTGAAATATATATTGAAGGTGCCTGCTCTTGAGTATCAGAGGTATAGGACATTGAGTTACCATCAATATCTGATTCATTACTAAATATTTTTTCCATATTAACACCTATATTTGCACAATATTCTCAAAAGATTCCCAACATTCCCAAATAGTAACATATAATAAATTCCATTTTATTGCCTCCAAATCATCCTCTACACCTAAATAATACCTATCACCAAACTGTGAATTATACATAAACTCGTGGTGTGTAATTCTGTGTGCTATTGCATTTTCAGGCCAACCATAATAATCCCAAGATGGTTTATTCTCAGACTTACCTAAAATCTTAACTTCAATTATAGTAACATCTTCATCAATCACACCCACACTCATGTAAATGTGTGTATATTTAGATTTAGATGAGGGGCTATTTTTAATACTAAATACAAAATGGTAATCTTTATCATATTTATCTTGCATCATATTATGGAATTTCCAACCATCATCCCACATTTGGTAATATTCCACCTCATCAATCCAATTTCCTGCTTGATTATCCTTTCCTGTAGCAATACTCGACCATATATTAGGATAATTCACAGGCTTAAAATCTTGAGTAGTATACAATTCATATACCCCCACCAAATGTAATCCACCAATCATCAAGCCTCTCTAACAAACCATTATAATTTGCTACATAACCTAACCACCCCTTTTTAATATATTGGGCATCTTTTAGTGCATAATAATATTTTGAATCATATGACATCATATTATCTTTTACACTTTGTAATTCATCACCTTTAGGTAAATCTTTAGTTATGAATCCAACCCTATATAAACTTTCAATATAAATGCCATCATCATTAAGTTTGGCCTCCAACACCATTAAGTGTTTCCAACCGCTACCCGTTTCAGTCTTATCTACATTAGTTGTAAAAAATAAAGCAGTAGGATTTCTAAATTCAGCATCAAGATAATTATCAATATTTAAAGTCCTTTTATCATACCTACCTTCAATCATTTCTACTAAGTAACTATATTCTACCATAGACATCCATTTGCCTGCATCTTGAATTGAACTATCTAATACTCTAGGTATATTAAAGTCGTCAAATTCTGGAAATGTGATGTGAACCATATATTCAACCCCTTCTACTAAGGAATAGGGGGATGATTGCTGAAACGAAGCCTATCCCTGCTACTGCATAGATAACATTATTATTAGTTTTTTGAGGTTGAGTCATTTCATATTCCAGTTCTGCCCTCTTTACTGTCGCAACTAATTCTTTTACACCACCCATATCTACTGGGATATGTTCTAGAATCCTAGCAATAGGGGTTCTTTCTAATGAATGTCTCGTCTGAACCAAATCGGTTTGATTATAATTAGCCTTACTATATGATGCAGAGGCCAATGAAACTTGCCAAGGTTTATGTTTATCATATCCTGAAGTCTTTAGTTTCGCCATCAAAACGGCTAAAGTTCTATGTCCCATCTCATCTCCAAACAACCAATTTTCATAATCTGATAGTTCCATATTACCTATATGGTCTAATTTTTTAGAATCTACTTCTGCCAACATAACTTGTGTCTTATGTTTCTCAGTTTCTGAATGGCAAGTAAAGCATGAACTATTTTTCCTCATAGATGATTTATCTTCTGCCGCATGAATTACCATTTGACATGAAGGGCAATTTTTAGGAATTGAATTTTCAGCCCTTTGAACTATTTTGTCCTGTTCACTTTTAAATACCGAGTAGGCTTCAGCAAACTTTTTATCATCTCTTTCCATAGCATTAACTCTATTCTGTTCTTTCCTAGCCTCATCTATGGCATGTTGTTCAATAGGATTAATATCACCTTCTGCAGATTTAGATTCTACAGCCTTATTGACATTTGTAGTTTCAATAGCATTCACTTCATCCATAATGAACAATTACCTATGCCGATATTTAAATCTTTGGTTATTTATTCCATTTTATAGGTGTGTTTTTTAATAATATTCATAGGTAATTCAGCCTTAAACTTACCCTTTAATTTAGATTCAGACCAACAACAAATTATTTGAGCCTTCCTATTTATAATATACACAAAGGCTAAAGACTTATGAGAGTCATAATCAACAACTGTAATATCTCTAATATATTGTGAATTTTTAGGAGTGGTAAAAATCAATGGATTCTCGCCATAAGAATTAATTTTAATAAATCTCTGAATATCTAACTTAGGGATTAAAGTGTTTCTTTTAGCAGATAGATAATCTCTTTTAATTCCATTACCTTCAATCCTAACCTTCTGACCTTCGTCTACCTCATGAGGATAACCCGCTTGAATCTTAAATGTATCTGAGCATTTTAATGGTTTCTTCTTTTTAGACATTTCAAGAACTTGGTTATGAAACGCATTATATTCTCCTTCAAACCATTTAGGATAAAATACTAATCTATGATATGAATGATAGTTTCTAAAATCTAAAACATCTGCTCTTCCTTCAAGAACCAATTGGTCGCCAATGGTGTAATTACTACTCATATTGTTCAAATTGAAGCAATACCTATTTAACTGCTTCTACTACTTAACCATTCTACCAAACAGTAATGCAGAACCAATTACAACTGTCGAAGCAACCCATCCATTCATTTGGAATGGGGATACTTCTTGAATAAACTCTATAATATCTTCTGCTTCGTGAGGTTCAGTAATTGGATTCGTAGCAGTAGGGTTATGTGATGTAATAGGGTCATAAGATACCTCATCATAATCTGCACCAAATGAATAACTAGGTGTTCCTTCAGTTTCTGCAGCAATTGCTAAAATTGTATCTAACTCTTCCGCACTTAGTGGTGTGTCATCTTCAGCAGCAAAAGATGAATCATTATGTAAAATTAATCCTGTTTCTAATTCTGCTAGGAAAATGCCACCATCTTCACTATGAACTTCAACTACTCTAGAGGTTTCATCACCTTCTGCACCATAATGGATAAAAGCAGAACCGATTGAAAATCCTTCAGCACCATAAGTAATGCATGGGTCTTGGCCGCAACCACAATTCTTTTCTGCACAAAAGGATTCTGCATTTAGGGTAATCCAATTTGCAGTTTCTTCATCATACATTAAACCTTTTTGGTTTGCCTCGCTATGAATCTTACTCATGGTATCTTTACCATGTTTGTCTAAATTTTTCTTGTGAACTCTAACCCTATAATTTCCTCTATTGGTAACTACATAATCAGATTCAAAGGATTCTGCATCCATGATATCATTAGTTCCACATCCGCAACCAGACCCACCTTCTGCATTTAGGATTAGTGATGAACCGCAATTCAAACAACCTTCTGCTGATTGACCTATTACTAAACCATCATCATTTTGACCTACTAGACTATCTTCTATACCTTCTGCTCCATGAACATCTTCAGCACCTTCTACAAATACAGGATTGATTCTATCAATATTATCTGCATCCCAAACTTCCATGAAATCTTGATTATCTGTTTCAGAATCAAAGGATTCTGCACCTAAACATTGACCTTCACAACTTGAGGAACAAACGCAACCCTTCATAGCACATCCACAAGGACATACTGCAGATTCAGCACCAAATGATTCAGCGCCAGCAGTAAGTTCTTCTTCAATTTTCTCTAGGTATTCTACAATTTCCTTCTTTTGAGGGTCATTAGAAACTACAATTTTATCAACTTTAAATCTACCTGCTTCTCTTGAGCCTTGTCCATCTGTCATATGCTTATATCTTCTAGCCTTTTGACCAATAGAATAAAACCTTCTTTGTTCAGCAGTAACATCTGGTTCTCCAATCCTACCTTGTTCGCCAACAATCAGTAATACACCTGCACCATCATCATAAATAATTTCAGTAGGGGTGAATAAGTGGTCGTCAGTCTTTGCAACTTCATAATATAATGAGCAAGGGCTTAATTGTTGGTTATCATCAGCATCTTCGCTAGAATCTATAACCCATACATCTGCATAAAAATTAGTTTCATCATTAAAGGTGTCATTATCAAAACCCCATGTATCTTCACTACCTATGTATGCAGCATTGTAATTTTCTCTGGCCATATTAAATCATTCTCCTTCAACTATATAAAGTATACTCAAACTCTCCTCAATTGTTTTCTAGTAGAGCCATTCATAGGAACGGCAAATGCAACATCATTCCCTTCTCTTTGGATATGATGGTCTTTACTCCAATTTGCTAGAGTTTTAGTCATAACTCCATCGGTATATCCTGCATTATCTGTAGGATTGAGTGTATCAGAATTAGTCTTTGCATTCATAAATCCTGCAATATCAATACTTGGATTTAAAGGACTTGGCCTTACACTCTTCATAATATTTAAATTTAAACCATTAGTATTTTCTTGACCTACTGTATCGGCTCTAAAATCTTCTGCACTTAATTCATAATCATAAGGATTTACTGTTTCAATTCTAACATCAGCAACACCTGTGCCAAAAGAAGACATATTAACAACTCTATCTGCTCTATCTAATCCTAAGAATTCCTGACCTAGGAATGAAGAAGTTAAAGATTGAGGTATAATATCTACAGTAGCGCCACTTTTTTCATTATGCACTTGCTCTAACTCAGAGGGAGTGAATCTTTCTTTAATAGTATCTATAATACTCTTACCATCTGAATCTGCACCAAATGAAATCTTATCTTTAAATAAATATCCTACCACCAACGCAGCGATTCCAAAATAATAAATCTTATTTGACTTGACCATAATAACTAATCGTGCAAACCGATATATAAAGATTATCTTTTTTTGAAGGACTTATATCTAAGGTTCTTGACTATTATCTAATTTTTTGGCTAAATAAACAAAACCTACAGAGGCTCCACAAGCAACTAATATTTGAGCCCATATAGGGAGTTGAGGTGTGGTATAATATTCTTTATATTCATTGTGATGTTCTACCCAATAACCAGAGTTATCATAATGACCTGGGTGGCTACCTAACATAGGGAACATGTCTCTATATTCTCTATTACCTCTAATTTCTTCAATAGTTTGTCTTTCTGGTGTCCATTCATTAATTTTAGTAGAGTCCCAGTTTGAATCTTTATCAATTAGTGGGAATTCATCTTTAAGTCTTGAATCATACTTAATTTGTTCAATGACATCCTTTTCAGGACTCCAATAATCTAAGTCAGCCTCAAAGGATTCTGCTTCAAAATAATTTTCAGTCTTGCCTGTGGTGAATGTGCCACCATCCTCAAACAAAATATATCTACCATCCCATTCATTTTGCTCTTGTTCAGGAACTCCAGAATTCATAATAATATCAATGTCATTCATTCTAATTCCTAGTGGATTAATAATACTTCTAATTTTGTTTCCAGAGCCTAATTCCTGCCTTTCAGTAGTAGGTCTACCCCTATTATCGTGAGAATATCTCGAATCAGCCTCAGGACCAACATAAAATAAAATCATATCCATATACCTTTCAGCCCTTAGTGGACTATAATCATCAATTTCAATAAGTTCATTTACCATCATTTGCATCCTCCTTTACCTTTACAACCACAGCCACAATCCTTTTTAGGTGCATCATGAGTGTAACCCATCTTATCCATCCTTAAGTGGTCATCCATACTATTTGCCTTATAACCTTTACCAGTTGTAGGGTTATACATCATATGTGGCTTAAAATCCTCTGCATCTGATGTTTGAACATTAACTGACCTTTTACTAAGTATAGTTCCTAGGCTAGCCAAACTTAAAACTATTGCCAAACTACCTAATAACCTTTTATTTGAAATTAACTCAGGTTTTCTAGGTTCACCATAAAATGGAGTATATAGAGGGTCTAAATCGTTTTTGTATTCTTTCATCCATATTTTATAACAAGGAACGCATACTAATTCACCATTAGCCATTTCATATTCAACGGTTTCATCAACATAGACCTCTTTTTCATTTCCAATTTTATCCCAACAATGATTACAAGAAACCATGTCCTCTTTATCATCTTCAGATTCTGCAAAACTCATATGTCCCTTAGATTCCTCAATATCTTTATAGCAAGCACACATAGGCTTAACTGAACTACATTTAGCACCTGTATACATACATTTACAAGGTTTCTTTTTAGTGGCTCCACAACAGCAAGAATCCTTTTTAAATTCTTTCTTTTGAGGTTTTTCTTCATAATCAATTAATGAAGTTTGGTCTCTATGGGGTAATTTGGTTAATTTTAATGGTTTTGATTCTTGTGCTCTGGCTCTTGCTAATGCAATTGCTAACTGTCCATCAGAGTCTCCACTCCAATTATCAGATTCCCAAGCCCAAGGTTCAAAATCCATAGTATTGTTATCCATAGTAAGCCTCCTTATTATTTTGAGGCCACCTTATAACCCACTACACTTGCAATAGCAAGTATTGCAGCATATTTTAAATATTTTGAATTAGTAGGTAGGCTAGGTAATTCTGGCATTCTTGTTCTAACACTTATAGGCATCCTACTCTCAATAGGTGAAACTAAATTATTAGATTTTCCTACGGCTCTATCAATATTTCTAAGTCTTCTATCATGTAAAGATTCTGAAGAATCTTTCATAAAATAATTATCAGGGAACTCATCTTTACTAACTTGTGATTGATTTTTTTGATTTTCTAAATACTCATCTTTCTGTTCCTTAATTCTAGGGTGCATTTCCATCACTCCATAATCACTCATATCATCATACCAATCATGAAGTTCAAAGGATTCCGCATTTTTAGAATTACACTCATTACAATAGTGTGCTTTCTTTCTTAAACCCGCAGACCCTCTAAATTCAACCATATTATCCTTAGCATCGGCATCACAAACTTGATAAGCACAACTATCACAAATAATTAATTTATTAAAGTTTTCACCACAAACATCACAATCATTATGTGGGTAAAGTGTATGGCCTCTAACTTCGGCCTCAAAGGATTCTGCACCCATTGAAAGTAGTGATTTTTTCAAATCTTTATCAAAATCATATTTTTTAATAATATCATAAGCCCTCCTGTTAGAAGATTTAGTATTTTCGCCAATCAATTTTAAAGCCTCTTCTAAATCAGCATAGTGTTCTCTTTCATCCTTTGACTTATTACTCAAACTTTTGGAAATCTCTTCTGCTATTTGTTGTGAAGTATATTCTGCATCAAAGGATTCTGCATCTTTAATTTGGAATGAGTTGACAAGGAAACCATGTTTATCTGAAAGATAGTCTGCAATTTCATCAGAATCTAAATCGTCAGGAACCTTTACCGATTTTGGCAAATCAACTTCTTGCCCATCAGTTTCCCAATCAATTTTTGTTGCTTCAGCCCCCCAAAACATTTCAGCATCCTGTATATTAGTCATAATTAAATCATCCCCTTTTATTAAATATATTTAAAATTAATCCTGAAACAATAGATAGACTCATCAATCCGATACCTAATCCTAATCCTAATTTGGCACTTTGATAAACATCAAACTCGAAATCATAATATTCTGCCTCTAAATCAAGATATTCAGTAGCATAAGAATCCATATCGGCATTCCCATCTTCGGCTCTATAAAACCTTTTCGCTTCTGCATTTATTTTACCTGCTTGGAATAATCCTTTTTTATCGTGAGTCCATAATGCAACACCTCTAGGGCTTACGACTCTTGCGTTGCCATCCTTTTCAGTAACCTTTTCAGCCTTAGCAACAGCATCTTTATACTTTTTAAAATTACCATTACCTAATAACTTGTCAGTATCTTTACCAACATGGCCAACATAAAACTTTGCATTCAAATCCCTAGACATAAGTATGAATAGTGTGTCCCGATATTTAAATGTTGTGGGTATATTGATTAGGGGCTATTACCTAAATCTTTAATAGACACATAATGTTGTGCTTTATCTCCTGTGGCTAGTTTCCATTGAGGGCAACTCCAATGCCCTCTTACGGCAGCATCATGTATAGAGCAATAAGGCTCACCTATGAATCTCTTAACTTCACTTAAATGTTTACAAGACCCACAATAGGCCTTAGAAGTAGCCTTTTTAGTATTTATAACTCTAGGCCTTACAATTAAGCCGCCCTTATCTAATCTCTCCACCCAAATAGGTGCATTTTCATAAAAGTAATCTGGATATTTCTTACCTGCCAAAAAAGTCCCTCCTTTCGTTAGGCCTAGTAGTTGTCTTCGCCTTCTACACCTTCTTCAGCATTCTTTTTCCTTTGTAAGTATTGCCTCAAAGCCTTTTTCTGTGAAGGTCCATCTCTTGTTTTATTGTGCCTTCTCATGGCCTTAGTAGCAGCCCTTTCCCATTCAACTTCTTCTTTACTAGGTTCTCCTTCAGCATTCAAGTTCCTTTTCATAAACATTTTTCTCATAGTATTCCTACTTCTTGCGCCACCAGGTCCCATTTCTTGAGATTCAATGGCTTCAGGTTCTTGATTAACAGCCATTCCTGTCATGCTGTTATTATAATAGTTTTGTTCCCAATCTTGAGTTTCATTTAATCCTGCTATTGCACCTGGTGCTAAGATAGAAGTCATAGGTCCATACCTACCTCTTCCATCTCTCATTTGCCTTCCTTTATTAGCAATACCTAGCCTTCTAGTTAGCCTAGTATCTGGGACTGGCTTTCTAGGTGTTCCATAGCCTCTTTCCATATACCATCCAAGTCCAGTATTCGCTCCCTTAGTTGTAGACCCTTTACTTGGTGTCCATGTTCCAACTCTGTCACCTCCATGAGTAATAGCATACCTACCATGACCTCCGATATTAGTATCCTTTACCCTTCTAGGACCGCTTTTGGTCATAGTTAAATATCCTGTGGTGTTTGGATTAGGTTTTTCAATCTTATATCCTGGATGTTCATCTTCCCATGAAGAGATTCTTGAAGTAATACTTTCTGCTTCAGCAATTTGCATACCTGACAGTTTGTTTTTATTGTAGTTAGTTTCCCAACTCTCTTGACTATTGAGTCCTGGGATGGCTCCTGGGGCTAGCATAGATGTTAGCCTACCAAATAGACCTCTTACACCTCTTAATTGCCTTCCTTTGTTAGCAATACCTAATCTTCTAGTTAAGGGGGTATCTGGAACTGGCTTTCTAGGTGTTCCATATCCTCTTTCCATATACCATCCAAGACCTGTGTTACCGCCTTTAGTAGTTGACCCACCACTAGGTGTCCAAGTTCCCACTCTATCACCTTTGAAATAAATACCATACCTTCCATGACCTCCAATATTAGTATCCTTTACTCTTCTAGGACCGCTTTTAGTCATAGTTAAATATCCTGTAGTATTTTGGTTAGGTTTTTTAATCTTATATCCTGGGTGTTCATCTTCCCATGAAGAAATTCTTGAAGTAATACTTTCTGCATCTCTAATATCACCCATTTGGCCAAATCCAGACTTAACTGAAGTCTTTGCCTTGGTTCTCATATCTGCAGCAATACTTCTCCCTGCATCTACATTAGAAATAAATTCGCCATCAGTATTCCTTGCTACGAATCTTCTACCATAGGGCATATCGAATGCTTGTCTCTTACCATATTTTTGAGCCTCATAATGTTCTGCTTCTGCAACTACCTTTCCTTTCTTGGTAGATGCTTGTTCCCAATCTTCATACAATGCAGATGGATGTCCAGTTAGTAAATCAGTCTTACCTGCAATACCTAACCTTCTTGATAATTTGGTATCTGGGACTGGCTTTCTTGCACTACCATATCCTCTTTCCATATACCAACCTTTGCCTCTATCTGCACCTTTATTGCTACTTCCTCTTGATTTAGCCCAAGTTCCAACTCTATCGCCCTTATAATAAAGGACGCTTCTACCGCCACTACCGATTTTATTATCTTTAGTTCTTCTAGTTCCTGTTGAGGTTGAACTAACTCCCCCAGTAGTTGTAGGTGGTGCAGGTCTTTGCTTATAACCAGCATAATGCTTTTTCGCACCTTTCATTCCATGCTTGGAAACTAATTGTTGCCATTTAGTAGAGTGTCTTCTTTTTCCCTTTGAATCACTAAAAGTCTTTTTACCTGAGGTTCTTGACATATTTTATATTGGCTCAAACGACTATATAAAGACTTCTATTATTTATTTTCATCAGAAATAGTTTTACAAACTTCTTCAAAGTCATTTCTATATGTGTCATCATTATTATTATAATTCATTATAGATAGTGCAGAACTTGAAATGATGCCTAGACTGGCAGGAAATATTAAGTATCCTAATTTTATATCACTAGTATATTTAGATGCTGCAAATAATGAAATACAACCTATCAATGAACCTAATAATCCTCTTTCAAAATTTACTTTAATATCTTCTTTATGTTTATTAGATATATATTTCGCAACACCTGAGTTACAAACTGTATTAATTTCAGATTGAGTTTTAGAATCTACTTTAATAGCCATGTTATAAAGTAATGGTTTTTACTATTTAAAGACTTTGAATTTAAATACTTGAGTTACCAATAGTCTTTCCATTACTATTTGCAAATCCGCCAAGTAATGATGTAGAATTTAATAACCCTCCTAAGTCAGCACCTCTTACAGGTGGTGTAATAGGTTTTGCTGCAAAAGTCATATTTGATTCAGACTTCTTAATTAGTTTTGAGAAATCTACAAGATTAGGTAAGTTTGCCTTTGGAGTCACAATCCTTTCTCTAATTGGAATACTTCTCTTAGTAGGTTGAATCTTTAATTCAGGGGCGAATCTTGTAGGGTTCTTAGGTCTGTAAGCCATATGTTCGGCTTCAAATCTAGGGTTTCCACCGAAGGATTCTCTAATTGATGTGTGAACGAATGGAGCAGCATATGATTCCGCACCATTCATTTGTATATGTGATAAGTCATAACTTGGACCATTCCCATAAACTTCTAGTGTATGTGTAGGTCTAATTGAATTGTAATTTTCGCCAGCAATTGAATGTCCTGGAGACGATGCCGCTGCCCAAGCAGCAAGACTCTTAGTTTCAGCAGCAGGAACTTTAAAGACGGGTTGATTGATAATGGCTGGTGCAGGTCTAGGTCCTGTTGCCATAATTGATTGATGACCTGCATTATGTCCTGCAAGTGTTTCAGTAGTAATATCCAATTGACCGAATGATGGCATTTCAGGCGCATATGGTAAATTAGGTAATACTATGTTGCTTCCGATTGTCCTAGTCTGTGGAGTTTTCATATTCTAAAATAGATGCTTTTGATATTTAAAGGTTACTACTTCAATGCTTTCTAACACTAAACCTAGTCATTAAATAAATACCACTAGCGATTAATGATGCAGCCATCAATCCTTTCCCCATATTATTATCTTTAGAATTCAGAGGGTTTAAATTAACTAATTCAGAATCATCAGGAACCCACTCATATTTACTAGATGGTATTTTAAAATCAGCATCCATTTCTTGAAAGTTATCTTCATCATTATCACTACCAAATGCAAAAGCATTATGGCTTATATCTATATCTGAATCTCCTGAATCAAAATCATCTGAAATATCTCCGAATGAAGTATAATTAGTATCTGAGTTCAATTCAGTATTAGTTACAATTTCGATGTTAGCACCCTTATGCTCACTTCTCCTAGGAGTATTAACTCTTCCAATTTTGACATAACCTTCATCTTTAAAGAACTCAGGAGCATAACATACTAAATCTCCAGGCTCTGCAAAAGTAATCCCCGCTAATATTTTTTCAATAGTTTTTTTATCAGTTCCAAAAGAAAGTTGTTCCTTTAAAGCACCTAAATCCTTAGTATTGATGATATTATGGACTGCATAAATAGAGGCCTGTGATAAAGCCTCTTTAGATACAGCAGCAGGTCTTTGAGAGATTAAAGATACTCCATAACCCTTAGACCTTCCTAATTTACATAATCTTACGATTGGAGAAAATGATTCAGGCCTTCCCATCTGAGGGACAAAGTCTTGACATTCTTCAAATAGATTCATCAAACCTCTTTTTGGGGAGTCGTCAGAAGCCCCCATCTCTAATAAAGTTTCACAATAATCTGCAACTAACTTCTGTTGAGTTTCTAATGGTAAGCCCTCCATATTAACAATTAGTGAGGAATTTCCAGATATTAATTTTTCAACTAATTTCCTCATATTGATAGTTTCAGATTTACTAGGGCTGATAGATTCAACACCATTCAAACCGCTGACATATCCATGAGCATCTAAGGCATCAAAACAAACAAATTGTAAACCCAATCTATTAAATTCTTCCATCATAACTCCTGCAGTATATGATTTTCCAGAGCCTCTTTTACCTCCAATAAATAATACTTGGTAAATTAATTCTAAGGGGAATCCAATATTATCACCTAAGATGATATTTTGATATTTATCATATTGAGTTATCTCACCTGTGAATCCAGGCATAGATTCTTCTAAATTGAGTGCGCCTTGTTGAAGACCCCATTCATTATCCATAATTAGAGTTAATTACTCAAGACTATTTAAAAGTTCTCTACAATACGAAACTTCTACCTTGTGAATGGTAATAATCTAACAATTCATTTCTAAGGTATTTATAAAGTCTATTGAACCACCAATCATACTTAATGAAA
>Ga0209091_10002474_pt1 | contig 15524 bp, 12 predicted proteins | sample ArcticOcean_MG_C_6_FD_187438 | JGI IMG/M metagenome (GOLD analysis project Ga0209091, IMG submission 187438) | Marine microbial communities from western Arctic Ocean - ArcticOcean_MG_CB8_128 (SPAdes) (version 2) | ecosystem: Environmental > Aquatic > Marine > Oceanic | place: Arctic Ocean...
TTACAATCAAAGATGATATATTAAAGAAAATAGTATTTAATTTGTCAAACCATCTAACCAAGTCGTTGAAAACCTATCCGCCTATGTAGTCACATGAACGGGAGCTGGAGTATTCGATTTCTTCTCGCCATTTCTCTTGCATCAATTCTTTTTGGTTTTGCTACCTTCAACGATGAGCGGGCGGACGATGGAATGGATGTATCACTGGATGAAAGTGACCAACAACTAACAGAAAGTGCTGCTGCGGACGAAGAAGACAGTTTATCCTTACAAAAAAGTCAACCGGAAAACATTGAAAATGAAGCAAATAATGATACATCAATTGGCTTGATTGGTTTTGGCACTGGAATCTTTACACTTCTTTTCTTGAGTTCGGCCTTTTCAGAAGTAATTAAAATCGCCATTCTGATGGCGATTGTCTCACCAATGATCGCAAAGAAATCAAACCGAGATGAATTAAACCGAGGAAGAATTTTAGGATATATCGAGGCCAATGCGGGGATTCATTTTTCAGCGTTAAGAGATGCCCTTAAATTGGCAAATGGGGTCACAGCCCACCATTTAAATGTTTTAGAAACACAAGGTAAAATAATATCTTGGAGAGATGGTAAACACAGGAGATATGCCGCAGCCCACATCTCACCAGACCAGGTACATGCACTCAGCCAGCCAATCGTTGGAACTCGTAGAGCCATTTTAGAAACTCTCGCAGAAGCAGGTGTTCTGGGAATGTCAAATAAGGAAATGAGGGCAAAGTTAGAACTCTCCCGCCAGTTGCTTTCCCATCATGTGATACAACTTAGCAGCAATCAATTAATTGAAAAAACAGATACAAAGAAGCGTTCTCCTTGGAGATTAACACTTACTGGTAGTGAAACTTTGAAAGATAGCCATCACCTTTCCTCATAGTAAAATCACTTTACCAATTCATTGATAGTGGGGCGCGAGGTGGTAGTAGTATGAAAGAACACAAAACACTGGTAGTATTAGTGCTTGGAATAATGTTAGTATCAGGTTGTACCGGCGTTATTGATGAGGCTGTAGATATCCCTGATGTTACCCTCCCAAACGATTGGTCAACCTCTGTTTCTAGGACCGCAAGCAATCCACAACTCAGTGGTTTTGACGACTGTGAAGAGTTGGAAAGTAGCCTTAAACAATCGATTGCAGAAGAATACCGAACACAAATTTTGCAAGCAGCAGAGGAAGTATACTACTATGGTAGATTTGGAATGGATGATGGAATAATGGCTGAATCAGCAATGGATGACGCAACAGCATCAGGAGGCCAAACAAAAAGCGCAACTCCGCCAAGAGTAGAAGGCGAAGATTTCTCAGGCACCAACAACCAAGAAGAAGGAGTCGATGAAGCCGACTTCGTCAAGACAGATGGATATTTTATCTACTTCCTTAACGGCAATAGATTAGAAATTCTTGGAGTCCCAGACTTTGGAACAATTACTTATGAATCGAACTTCACAATAGAGGGGACACCACAAGCAATGATGCTAGACGGTGATAGATTGGTGGTTATTTCCACCGTATCTCCATGGAGTATTCCTCAAGACAGTCCTCTACGAACGGAATTGGGTTGGACTGACGGCTATCAAGGTTGGAGAACTGAAACTCTAACCAAGTTCACAGTCCTAGATATCACTAACCGTTCAGATCCAGTAATTGGAAAAGAATTATTCCTTGAAGGCTATTATATGACTGCAAGAGAAGTAAATGCAACTGTTAGAACAGTGACACACACATGGCTTAACATCCCAGGAGTTCAATCATGGCTTAACCTTCCATCAGGATATTGGAATCTGGATTATGATGACTCTAGAAGAGAAGAAATCCGTCACAAGATAGCTTATCAAACTATTTTGGATAACCAAGAAGTTCTTGATGGACTCACCCTAGAAGAAATTCTTCCACGAGTTTACGAGCGCCAAGATGGAGTTCTTACAGTACACCAGATGAGTGATGGAGAATGTGCAGACTTCGTTGCACCAAGTGATGGCTTCAACAGAGGATTCACCAGCATTTTTACCATGGATTTAGCAGATGAAGATTTTGCCTTTGAAGCAGATCACATCGTTGGTAATTACCCACAAGTATATGCTTCTCAGGATGTTCTTATCATCACTGAAAACGCATGGGATTGGTGGTGGTTCTGGGGTGCAGACACAGATATGATGGAATCAACCAACATTCACACTTTCGATATTTCAGCATCTGGAGAAACTGTCTATACTGGTTCAGGGAGAGTTGATGGACAAGTACTGGACCAATTCTCACTTTCCGAATACGAAGGTGTAGTCAGAGTCGCAACAACTGTTGGCCAATGGGGACGTTGGTGGATAGAAGACGCTGAGCCGATGTCAAGTCAAGTAGTAACACTCGGAAGAGCAGTTGACGATGATGGAAAGCAAATTCTTACTGAATTAGGCAAGTTAGAAGGCATTGCAGAAGGTGAAAGAATCTGGAGTACTCGCTTTGATGGCGATAGAGTCTACATCGTGACCTTCATGCAAATTGACCCACTATGGATTATTGATTTATCAGATGAAACAAATCCAACGATCTTGGGAGAATTGGAAGTGCCCGGAGTATCCACCTATATTCATCCACTATCAAGAGACCAAATATTGACAATTGGCATGGGGCCAGCAAATGCAGATGGGACGGGTTTGGATTGGTCAAATGTTAGAATCTCATTATTTGATGTCAGCAATACATCAAGTCCGACATTAGACGATGTCTTCTCTGTATCACCGGTACAAAATGCAAATGATACATCTTGGCAATGGTCTTATTCTGAGGCTACATATGAGCATAAAGCATTCCAGTATTGGGCTCCTAAGGGATTGTTAGCAGTACCAATTTCAACCTACAGATACAACAATTGGCAGTCAGATAATGGTGAATACCATTGGAACTATCAATATGTATCCAAACTTGCATTAGTCAATGTATCTGAAGAAACAGGTGAACTAAGTCTGCACGGAACTGTTGACCATTCCGCTCTATACAATCGGGCCGATGACCAATATTATTGGGGTCAATACAATATCCGCAGGTCTATTTTCATGGGTGATTATGTCTATGCAATTTCTTCTGCTGGAGTTTCTGTTACCAATCTAACCACGATGAATGATGTTGTTACTTTGGAATTAGAACAACCAGTGTATGAAACATACAGGTATTACGATGATGCAGTAGTTTCTGAAGAATCGTCAAGTGAAGGGGACAATACTGAGTAATATTAGCGCGCTCTTCTTGAGATAAGACCGGTAGGCAAGGCCATGAGCGGTACGAACCATGGTGACATTTTGCCCGGCGGCAAAAATGTATGGCACCGCTTTGAACCAAGCAAATCCGAACACTATTCTCAGAAATTGCTGTACAGGATGGTAAATGATCGTAACCCAACCCTTCCTCTTATGGAAAACAAATACCTAGCACGAGAAATTGTCCAACGACTCGGTGGTTGTGCATTACCAAAGTTGCATTATTGGAGTACCGATTTAAAAGTAAAAATTGACTGGGAAAATTTGCCCTCACGCTGTGTAATCAAAACCAACCACTGGTCTGGAGATACTCTGTTTATCATGGATAATGGTGATAAGCCATTGAATGGAGTTGCGCGCAAATTCAGAATCAGAACCCGAGGGGACAATGGATATTTGGTCATCAGAAATGGCAAAGACCAGCACGGCAGGCCGTGGCCACGTTGGCGCATCCAGTGGGCACTATCGCGTACCTTGAGGAAAGATTTCCCAGCCCCATTGGAATGGGGTGCATATAATATCAAACCGCGTGGCGTGATGATAGAAGAATTACTGGTCGATGAAACCGATTCATTACCTTCTGATTGGAAAGTACATGTGTTTCATGGTAAGGCAGGATTCATTCAACACGATATTGGAAGAATGACAACTCATGCACAATCGATTTACACTCTTCATGGACAAAAAATAATTCAAACCAACGGGAGATGGAGTGAACAAGGTACACCAGATAACATCGTGCCTATCTTAGGTGAAGAAGGGATAAAATCGCTGATTGAAGTCGCCGAAAATCTTGCCTCGGAGATTGATTACTCTCGTGTTGATTTGTTCCGGGTTAAGGGCGAATGGGTCTTTGGGGAATACACCAACTACCACAACTCTGCACACCCTCAGTCCGATGAATGGGAGGCCCTTGGTGGGAAATTATGGCATACTCAATCCGAAACGAGGGATGAGGAATGAGGACCGCAGTCTGTACATTTGGCTTCGGTCGGCCCGACCATTTCAAGCGAATGCTGCAAGGTTTAGCAGACTGCCCAGAAGTCATGAATGGCGAGGTCGATTTACATCACTATTTGGATGGTGGAGAACACTCACTGCAAGCTGAGTTGGTCAAAGTGATCAACGACAGCGGGGTGCCTTACAAAAAAATAGTTCAAAGACCAGAAAATTTTGGAGTCGGACGGCAACTGATTGGGGCAAGGCGAGAGATTTTTGATGAACAAAATTACGAGCGAATGATACTGGTAGAGGACGATATCGAAGCGGGACCAACATTCATGACGGCATTACTACGCCTATCGGACTGGGCAGAACAATACGATGATGTTGGGACAGTCCAAGTGTGGAATGTTCAGGCAGGAACAAAACAACAATTGGAAGGAGATCTCAACAAAGTAGTTCTTACCAATCGGCATTTCGTAACTTATTGTTTAACCAAAAAAACCTGGGACTTGATTTCACCATCACTGTATGAGTATGAGAAAAAGTATCTTCTTGGTCGGTCTTATGGAAAGAGACCTCATCGCAGAATCCGATTGTTTCAGATGAGAAAAATGTTGAAAGCATCTAGGCGGCGACCACAAGGCAATTGCCTAAACCCTCCCGCAGAAGCATGCTCTCACCCTTTCCCGAAAATAGATTACCGCCGCTCTCCAACTTCACAAGATGCCATCACATCGATTGCACTTCATCAAGCCGGACTTCACCGCTTGACCACCGAGGTTTCAAGGGCATTTTATTTCGGAGAAACAGGAGTCCATTGTACACCTGAAGTCTATCGTCAGATGGGCTTTCATCTCCAAGGACACCATACATGGGATTCTCAGAGTGAACCGACTTCCTTTGAACTGAAATATAAAGACAAAGAAGGCAATTGGCTACATTCGCTTTATCGTTAATATATCCCAATCAGAGAACCACAGTACAAAGATTGGGTTGTCCAATGGTCAATACTATCAAACTCCGACCATAGCAATGCTCTGTTGATATGGCTCTAACAGTCGCAATTATTGGCGCTGGGCGTTGGGGTCAAGCACATATCAGAACCCTTTCATCTCTCAAAAGAGAAGGTTTGGTCAAGCGATTATTAGTTTGCGATACCGATTTAAAAAAACTAATAGATTTAGGCCCTGAAGTTGATGCAACTTATGCTACTTGGCGGGAGATGGTAATGCACAATTCGGTTGATTTGGTAGCGATAGTAACCCCTCCACAAAGTCATTGCCAACTGTCAATAGATTTGATGAACGAAGGTATCGATGTGTTGGTTGAAAAGCCATTGGGCTTTAGTGAATCTCAAGCAGCTGCGGTCATAGCCGCTAGTCAAAGCACAGGGCGTTCACTTTCAGTTGGATTTTTATTGAGATTCCATTCAGGAATAATAAAGGCGAAATCAATGGTTGCAAGTGGCGCAATCGGTTCATTACACCGGATACAATTTATTCGCCACTCTACTAGAAAGGCGCCACTACAAGGCGATGTCATAGAGGCTTTAGCAGTTCATGCAATAGACACAGTCTGTTCAGTACAAGGTGAGGTCGAGCCACAACGTTTGCATATCTCTCGTTTGGTCACCGGCCAGCAAAACAATCCGGTACAGGCTTCGATGTGGCTTGAATTCCCTTCTGCCATAGAAGCCAATATTTCCGTTGGCTGGGATTCAGAGAGTGAGCAACGGCAACTCAACTTTATTGGAGAAAGTGGCTCTATTTTTGTTGATTTTAACAATCATGACAATATCCGATTACAAAACGAAGAAGTTGACAAAATTATCGGCACCGATTTTTCAACCCCACCATTGGAGATGGAATGGCGGCAACTACTCAACACCTCGCGCCAACAAAGCAATGCTAAAGCCGACCTATTCCCAACAGCGGGTGCAACATTACGAGGGGCCCGTTGGATACAACAAGCACTATCAGAAGCATCAATCCACATCGAACAACAACAGTCTAATATTTCAGATGTTGAAAGTAATAATTGATCAAATAAGTTCGTTTGATTGATAGGGTGCTTGAGGCGAAGGGTGAAATGCTCCCCTTCCCGACCATGACTGATTACAATGGCTAAGTTTGGCGACCACCCCGCACTTCCACAGGCACTTGAGGACTTGTTGATGGAGCAAGTTCACACAGTTTTTCTCAAAGCAGACTGCATACCAAGAGTCAAACAAGGCACAATTGGTCAGTTAAAATTAACAGAGGTTGAATCGGCTACTGAATGGGATACATTGCGCATGGAAGCAATGCAAGAGGAATTGGTTGATTTGATAGAAACCAACAGAGATCGTAGTGATTGCTTCCTTGAAATTGATAGAAAAGGTTGCCAAGTCCTACAACTAGGAGATCTGCGTATTGCATGCGCATGGCCGCCATTTTCAGACGCAAGAGAAATCACAATCGTACGCCCAGTTGCAAAACTTTCACTCAGTGATTATGAAATCGACCCACGTCTAATCGAAAGGCTAGCAGACCACCATCGCGGTGTATTCATTTGTGGACGGCCAGGTTCGGGAAAGACAACTTTAGCCCAAGCAGTCGCCGAATACTTGGATACTGAAGTTGGCGCTATGGTCAAGACCATGGAAGCACCTCGCGACTTACAATTGGCAGATAGAATCACTCAATATGCACCTCTTGAAGGAGACCTAGAAAAAACTGCGGAGGTTATTTTCCTAGTCAGGCCAGATTTCGTCATCTTTGATGAGGTAAGAAGGGCAAGAGATTTTGAGATTTTTGCAGATGTGAGACTTGCAGGTGTAGGATTACTTGGAGTAACTCACGCCAACTCAGCATTAGAGGCAATTCAGAGGTTGGTCGGTAAGGTTGAACTGGGACTAGTCAGTCAAGTATTGGACACGATACTTCACGTTGAAGCAGGAAAGATTCAGCAAGTTTTGGAATTGCGCATGACCGTCAAAGCACCAACAGGAATGCAAGAAGAATTGGCAAGACCAGTTATTGAAGTGGTTGAATTCCCTAGTGGTAAAATCACCCATGAAATGTTCGCTTTTGGCTCGGAAATAGCAGTTGTCCCGGTAACTGCAGCAGCAAGGGGAAAACTATCCCCAATGCGAGCACTAGCCAAAGACAAAATCGTACAAACAATTCAACAGTGGGTCGGTGTTCAATGTGAAGTACAATTCACCAGTGAAACCAGTGCCAAGGTCTACGCCCCACAAAATATGATTTCAACTTTAGTTGGCCGTGGTGGAGAAAACGTCAACCAATTACAAGATGAATTAGGTGGGATGAAATTGAGCATAGAATCATTTGAAGATATGCCGGAAGACCTCGGCGAGAAGAAAAAGTTCTGGGAAGATTCTCAAGACCGCAACTCTCGAGAAAACCGTAACAGAGACGGAAACCGCAAAGGTCCTAGTAAAGGCGACCGTCGCAAATCTCGTAAGAACCGCTGAAATTATTTGACGATAATTGAAGGAGGGTTCATCAAGGCGTGGCCGCGCCCAAGGGATGATGTCGCTACCAAACGATGGCTCAGGACGCGCCCCCGTGGCGATTGTCTCACCTACGACATCAGTAACTTCTGGTGTTGAAGTTACCAAGAAATTGGTTGGCGCAGCAATCGCCTTCGGTGATTTATTAGCGGGAACTTTAGGGCCAAATGGTCTTGACAAAATGATGTATAAGACAAATGGGCAAACCGCAGTGACCAACGATGGCGCAAAGATAGTTGCCGAATTATTGGTAAAACACCCAGCAGCAAAAGCATTCGTCGCGCTTGCACAATCACAAGAGAATGCTTGTGGCGATGGCGTCACCAGTTGTTTGTTAATCGCCAGTAACCTGATGAGAGAAGCAGGTCGATTATTCGACAAGAAGCTACACCCATTGGTATTGGTCGACGGCTATCAAAAAGCATTAGAAATTACATTGCAAACTCTTGAATCTAAAATTATTACAATACGACCTGATTCTATCGACGATCTTAGAAAGGTTGCAAAGACCGCAATGAGCGGAACTTCAGCAGAAGCAGGTGGAGATTTAATGGCTAATCTCGTTGTCACAGCAGCACAACTTGTTGCTGGTGAGAGAGATGGTAATTTACACATTAGTACTGAAGATGTTAGGATGTCAAAGCGCGGCGTTGGAAGCATTGGAGATAGTAGAATAATTGCCGGATTAATCATCGAGAAGAGACTAGAACTGGACCGGCTTCCTAAATCATTAGATGCAGGAAAAGTATTGGTTTTATCTTGTCCTTTACAGATTGAATCAACAACCCGTGATGTTGAAATTGAAGTAGAAGACCCTGAGCAATGGGCTTCTTTCATGGATGCGGAGGAAGAGAAGTTACAACTCAAGGCACAACAAGTTATCAGCAGTGGTGCAAGTCTAGTATTTACTGCGGAAGGAGTTGAAGCAAGAATACTTCACACCCTTGTCGATGCTGGAATTTTTGTTTTGGGTGGTTTAGAAAAGGCGGGAGCAGAAGATATTGCTTTGGCTACAGGCGCTCAAATGATAGATCATCTGGATGATATTTCTCCAGAGATACTGGGTGATTTTAGTGAACTAAAGATTGAAATTCTTGAAGGAGCAGAAGGTCGAAGAGAGCGTATTCATTTATTGGTTGGACAACAAACCGGCATAGCAACTATCGATGTTGGTGGCGGTGACGGAGTTGCTAGTGAAGAAGTGATTCGGGGCCTCTATGATGCACTTTGTTCTGTAACTTCAGCAATGGAAACCGGTGAAGTTCTAACCGGTGGAGGAAGTTTGCATATGGCTGCAAGCCTTGCTATCAAGGAAGCAGCAGAAAACCATCCTGGCCGTGAAAGGTTAGCAATGGAAGCATTCTCCAGAGCATTGGAATCAGTTCCAGCAACACTAGGAGAAAACGCCGGAGTAAACCGCCTAGATTGTCTACTCGAATTACGAGCATTGCATAGAGCAGGAAATAGCGAGGCGGGAGTTATGCGCGACGGCAAAGCAGGAACAATCGAAGAAGCATTAGCAAGTGCTGAAACACTTTCCCATGCCATTGAAGCGGCTTGCGAAACTGCATGCGGGCTACTTAGAGTGGACCAAGTGATATCTGCTCGCGGTGACTGAAACCACCTTGCAGTGCTACGATTAATTGCAATAGTAGGGCAATTGCGTTTACTTTGAATGGCCACTATGTTCAATACCGGCTCGCAAGTGCCAATGACACGGGTCCAACCATGGAAAACAACGCAACCCGTCCACGAGCATTGCTCAGTGTATACGACAAAACCAATATTGTTGAATTTGCAACAGGATTGGCACGACTTGGTTTTGAATTAGTTTCAACTGGTGGAACTGCTAGAAAATTGAAAGAAGCAGGACTAGAGGTAATCGGAGTTTCAGATATCACCGGCCATCCAGAAATCTTTGACGGGCGTGTAAAATCTCTCCATCCAGCAATTCACGGACCACTATTGGCGCGCTTAGAAAGCGAGGCAGACCGTGTTGGCCTAGACGAGTTAGGATATGCACCAATTCAGATAGTCGCTTGTAATCTCTATCCTTTTTCAGCAGCAGCAGCGCAACAACCACCTCTCGAAGACCCTGATCTATTGGAGATGATAGATATTGGAGGCCCGACAATGGTTAGGGCATCAGCAAAGAATTATAGAAATGTAATAATCACTGTCAACCCCCAATCCTATGATGAAGTTCTATCTGCATTAACCGATGCAAATGGTGCTGAGGGAGTTTCTATGGAAATGCGGAAAAACTTGGCGTTAGAGGCATTCCAACACACTGCAACCTATGATACGGCAATAGCAGATGAGTTACATTCTCGTTTCGTTGGACGTCCAGAAGATAGTGATGATACAGAAATCCAAAGCCAACGTTTGCCAGATGTATTATTATCAGCATCAATAAAATCTCACAACTTACGTTATGGTGAAAACGCCCATCAAGCAGCAGCACTCTACTTGAATCCAAAGGAAATCGGCCAGCACAAGTCTTTGGTTACCGCTAGAGTAGAAGGTGGTAAAGCAATGTCTTACAACAATTACACGGATGCAGACGCAACTCTCCGTCTATGTCGAGCCCTCTCTACCGATGAGTGGCCACAAACCCCTCACGCATGTGTTATTGTCAAGCATAACAATCCGTGCGGTGCGGCATTGGGTGCAACTCAACTAGAAGCCTATGAAATGGCATTAGCAAGCGACCCCGAATCCGCTTTCGGTTCAATTATTTGTTTTAACGAACCACTTGAGTGTGATACTGCAACTGCAATTGCACCATTATTCCTTGAGGTATTGATGGCGCCTGCATATAACGAAGGCGCTAAAGAAATTATCATGAAAAAGAATAATCGTCGAGTATTAACTATTGATTCTCCAAACGATCGCTTAGCAGCACTACAACGAATTCTGTTGCCAAAACCAATCGAAGGTGGTTGGTTAGCCCAGACTGAAGAACCACCAGTAATCGACTGGGATAAAGCCAAAGTTGTTACAGAAATCAAACCAACAGAAGCAGAAATTGCTAGTATGAAATTTGCGGTTAGAGTTTGTGAGCAAGTAAAATCTAATTCTATCGTGATGGTTCAAGGAACTGCAACAGTTGGAATTGGTCCAGGTCAAACCAGTCGAGTTCAAGCTGTAAGAATTGCAGCGAGAAGAGCCGGTGATAGAGCACAAGGCTGCGTACTGGCCTCTGATGCATTCTTCCCATTCGCAGATGGTCTAATCCGTGCAGCAGATGCAGGCGCTTCATCTATCGTTCAACCGGGTGGTTCAATTAGAGACCAAGAGGTAATCGATGCAGCAAATGAGAGAGGGATTTCAATGTTATTCACCGGTCACCGCCTCTTCCGTCATTGATTTCTCTCACCTCTGCTATCGCCAAAGCGATTGCTAGAGTATTTTCAATTGACGGCTAGGAGCCAACTCATCATTGCGAAACTGGGATCAAAAAACCAACTTCTTTGGCTAGTTTAGAGTCGATGACAATTTCCGCATCCAATACCACTTGACCGATCGCTTTGCCTTGAGCGTCCAACCTTTTTGCCACAGTTCCACCACCCTGTAACACATTATGAATCATGCAATTTACAGCACCGACGCCCGCAACAGGAAATACCTCAAATGGGCCATCACTCCAACCTTCAAACCAATTTGCAAGAATCTCAGGGGTAATAGTTTTCTGCAGCAGTGGCAACCACTCTTTTTTATGGCAAATGAGGGCAATATTGACGTGGTTGCCCTTATCACCTGAACGGGAATGAACCAGTTGGCCAAGGGTAATCGTTTGCTTAACCATGCTCACGCACCTCCTCAGGTTTACTTAATTTATCGAGAATTCTACCTGCAACTCTTGTTTTAATTCGCCCTTTATTTGTTTCAACGATATTTTCCAATGGGTCGAAAACCCATTCTCCTAGCCACGGTCTTTTGCTTTCCATTTGATGACGTCTACTTTGTATCTGTTTAATTTGCACATGTTGTTCTATCAAGTTTCGTTCCAGTATGGTTGGGAAGAAGCGCAAAATCTCACGCGGCCTTGTTCGAGCACTATAGCCGCAAATACCAGCAGGCCCAGTTAATACCAGTGGGGCAATTGAGCGGGAAAACTCGGACAAATCATTTTTATTTTCCGAAGTAGCCGTCCAGCGAATAACAATTTCACTAGGTTCGAGCATCATGTTTCTGAGCCCGGGAGGCGTTAGTGCTTGGGCACCTAAAAACTCGGCATGGATGTCCATTTTTCTTAAATGCATCAATCTAGAGCGAAGTATTTCATCGACATGCTCAGCCTTCTTTCGAGCATTAGGACCAGGTACTAGCAATTCTGCTGCAACCATCCAACCATCCTTATGTGAGGCACTTATTTTGAGAGTTTTAGTTTGCTCAAAGCCCTTTGAAGCAGAAACTAGAACTTGGTTAGCGCCAACTTGTTGTAATGTTGTATTGCTCAAATCAACTACACAATCAGGGGTAATATAGGCCGTAGGGTCGCCGATTTCATAAAGCAGTTGTTCACTAACAGTTCTACAGGTAACAGCCCCTGAAGAATGCTTTGGCTTTGAGATAATAGATGTTCCATCAGAGAATATTTCAGCGATTGGATATCCAACATTTTCGAGATTTTTTAAATCCATCCAGTCACTACTATTGCCACCACTGACCTGCGCTCCACATTCGATTAAATGTCCAGCCACGGTCCAGCCAGCGATTATGTCTAGGGCTTGGGCCTTTGTACCATTATGCCAATCGGCTATCGGGCCACATAAAGGTAAATCTTGTTGTTCAGCTCGCTTGGCCCAACCATTGGAGTGGAGAAGACAGCCTACTATCAAAGAAGCATCAGCGACGCGACCGGTAATGATGATATCAGCTCCTCTTTCCAATGCCCTACCAATCGGGCCAGCGCCCAAATAAGCATTAGCAGATATCACAGCATCACTGTGGTCCAATAGAGACCCTTGCCCAGCATCAAACATGTGCTTAAATTGATGACCATCTTCAGCAAAGGAACCTAATTTTTCACTAATGTCATCCCCTAATACCAATGCAATTTGACAATCATTCCATCCGATTTTGGCTGCGGCTGCGAGCACCATTGAAGCACATGAAAGAGGATTTGCCCCACCTGCATTTGTTACCAATTTTACCCCACTAGAGTGGAGGAGAGTAATTCCGCCAGCGATTAACCAATCTTGCAAATCGGTTGCCCAACCAGCTTTTTTGTTACGTTTTAATTGTTTATGCATTATCGACATAGTCACTTCAGATAAATAATCCATAGTCAAATATTGTAGATCACCCTCTTCGAGTAATTGGATTGGAGCCATGGTTTGGTCACCCCAAAAACCCCCAGCCCCCCCAATTCGCGTACCTTTCTCTGCAGACATCGGTGTATTTTTAACACTGGTGTATATTAAAGGTTTCCACTTAGGGTCAAAACCTCTAATATTATAATAAACTAAACTATTCACAGTCCATGCTTTCTATTCAACACACCTCTGCAATGTATTCCATTGCTTTATGAACTGCAAATATCTCCAAGAAACGCTAGTTATGATAAAATACGGGAATAAGAAAAAATACTTGCAAATTATTGCATTGGGTAAAACGACAAAGCAAATTCAATTTGGGGTGAGTTCAATAACTCGCAGCCTATCGGCTCAAATCGTAATCACCGAATAGGTGGATAATCGGTGATACTATGCCCCAATTAAATCGTAATATTGCCAATGTCGGCACCGGTTTCGCAGCATTCCTAACCCCACCAGGACCCGAAGTGATTCGTTTCACTGTTGGTCAACCAGATTTTGCTACACCGTTGCCAGTTGTAGAAGCGGCAAAAGCAGCATTGGACCGCGGTGAGACAACATACACAAGAACTCAAGGGACTCCAGAAGTTTGTCAAGCGGTAGCGGCCCATTTACACGATACCCATGGCATTGAAACAGATGCTGACGACGTCCTAATCACCCCGGGCTGTAAACAGGCTATACTGTATTCAATGATGGCAACTCTCGATGCGGGTGATGAAGTTCTGTTGCTATCACCGGCTTGGCCTTCCTATGATGGAATGATAAAGTTACTCGGAGCAGTTCCAGTCCATGTAGCAGTTAGAAGAGATAATTATCATCCAGACTTTGATGCATTGAATGCAGCGATTACCGATAAGACAAAGGCGATATTGATCAACTCTCCAAACAATCCTACAGGAGCAGTATATACTCCACAAGAGGTTGAACAATTAGTAAATATGGCTATTGAAAATGATTTATGGATTATTGATGATATGATTTATGCAACTCTTGTTTGGCAAGACTACCCATATACCTCACCTACATCTATTGCTGGGGGCGCTGAAAGAACACTTACTCTCGGGGGATGGTCAAAGGGTTGGGCTATGACCGGTTGGAGATTGGGTTGGATGACCGGCCCAACCGATGTAATGTCCGCGGTTAAGAAAATCAATGCAAGTGCGGCTACACACGTACCAACTTTCCTAATGCCAGCAGCAACTGCTGCCTTAGGTCTTCACGAGGAAACTGCAGAAATGGCTAAGCAATACGTGGAAAGGAGAGAAGTTATTCACAAATTATTATGCGAAATGCCCGGAATTGTAGTCCCTAAATCAGAGGGAGCATTCTATGCCTTTTGTGATGTAACAGGAACTGGAATGAGCGATGTTGAGTTTGCAACCAGAGCCTTAGAAGAGGCCCAAGTGCAACTGATACCAGGATCACTAATGGAAGGCGGAGAAGGTTTGGTAAGAATTTCATACGCAACTTCGATGGAGAATATTCTAGAAGGTTGTAGAAGATTGAGTGTTTGGCTTAATTCCTTGATAAAGTGACAAACTCCACATTTCCCTTTTGATAGGACTAGCCCCTGTTCAGTCACTTCAAACATCTATTGACGAATTATGGTTAGTCAGCATTATGCACTGGCTGCGCACATGTATGTGCATGGGCATTGATTCACAGTTATTGTGGCTTATCGGACTTGGTATTTTTGCGTTTGTTGCAGTAATGGCTATCAAGCCATTTCATGCCTATCTCATGTCGAAAGGCTGCGAGAACATGGTTGCGGTCTATTACAACCGCAAAATCGCCCATATGGTTGCAGGAGGAGTTCCACTAATTCTGTGCCCAATAGTTTTCACAAACCCAATCTATCCACTCTTGGGCGGACTTCTAGGTGCTGCAGGCTTAGCTGCCGCTCACATGACAAATAAGCGCCTGTGGTGGATACAAACCGAGCAGAACATGAACGATGCAACATTTGCATTCATGCTTGGAATCTCAGTATTCATTCTGTGGCATTACTTGGATGATGCTTGGCTTGCTATTCTGCCAGCCTTGTTCATGGCATATGGGGACGGAGTCACCGGAATTATTCGTAATAAGATGTTTGCAAAGCGAACTAAGAGCGCTTGGGGTAACTTGGGAATGGCGATTCTTTGCATTCCCTTAGGCTATATCATTGGAGATGCTACAGACCCCTCAATTCCACTATGGGGTGCCCTATCAGGCGCAGTCGCTTCATTTGTTGAACGCTATGAGTTTGGACCAATCGATGATAATGTGCTAATTGTAATCGCATCGAGCATCGTGGTCGCTACAGGCGTTCACCTCGGCCCGCTCATGTGAGCAAATTGCCAATGCAGGGTAAAATCCACAATCAAAACTATCATGAACGGGAACCCTTTCATGAACGGTAGGGTGAGGGGGCAATATGTCGCAAATCGATACTGCAGTTGATACGTTAAACGGACTCGA